>Ga0209626_1000016_pt1 | contig 59499 bp, 55 predicted proteins | sample JacPinW_OM1H0_M2_FD_187962 | JGI IMG/M metagenome (GOLD analysis project Ga0209626, IMG submission 187962) | Forest soil microbial communities from Algoma, Ontario, Canada - Jack Pine, Ontario site 1_JW_OM1H0_M2 (SPAdes) (version 2) | ecosystem: Environmental > Terrestrial > Soil > Boreal... | reverse complement strand
GGTTGCTGCTGCTCATAATCATGCTGCCGTTCTGGACTTCGTTCCTGCTGCGCGTGTACGCGCTGGAAGGGATCATTCGCGACAACGGCTTCCTCAACACCGCGCTGCTGCACCTGGGTCTCATCAGTCATCCGCTGCGCATCATGCGCACCAGCCTCGCGGTGTACCTCGGCATCATCTACTCCTACCTGCCGTTCATGGTGCTGCCGCTGTTTGCCACGCTGGAGAAGCTCGACCCCACGCTGCTGGAGGCGGCGGCGGATCTCGGCAGCACGCCGCGGCGCGCGTTCCTGGACATCACGCTGCCGCTGTCGCTCCCGGGCGTGATCGCGGGCTCCATGCTGGTGTTCATTCCCGCGGTGGGGGAGTTCGTGATTCCCTCGCTGCTCGGCGGGCCGAACCAACTCATGATCGGCCGCGTGTTGTGGGACGAATTCTTCGGTAATCACGACTGGCCGGTGGCTTCCGCCGTGGCCATTGCATTCCTGTTCCTGCTCGTCGGCCCGATCGCCATTTATCAGTATTACAACGTGCGGCAGCTCGAGGCATGACGGACAACACCGAACGGCGCTCCTCGACGCTGCTGCTTTCGGTGCTGTTCTTCGGCATCGCAATGCTCTATCTGCCGATCCTGGTGCTGATCGGCTACTCCTTCAACGCCTCCCCGCTGGTCAACGTCTGGGGTGGGTTCTCCACCGCGTGGTACGGCCAGCTGCTGCACAACCGCCAACTGATGCAGGCGGCGCTGCTGTCGCTGGAGGTCGCGGTTACGGCCTCGAGCGGCGCGGTGGTCCTCGGGACCCTGGCGGCGATCGCGCTAGTGCGTTTCGCGCGCTTTCGCGGGCGGCTGCTGCTGACCGGGATGGTGAACGCGCCGCTGGTCATGCCGGAAATCATCACCGGCATCACGCAGCTGCTGCTGTTCGTATCGATGATGCAGCTGTTTTCCTGGCCGCATCGCGGCTTCACCACCATCGTGCTGTCGCACGTCACCTTCTGCACCGCGTACGTAACCATCACGGTGCAATCGCGATTAGCTGCAGCTGACCGCTCGCTGGAGGAAGCCGCCATGGATCTCGGCGCCAGTCCGGCGCGGGCCTTTCTCGATATCACGCTGCCGATCATCGCGCCGGCGATCATTTCCAGCTGGCTGCTGTGCTTCACGCTGTCTCTCGATGACCTGGTGATCTCCAGCTTCGTCGCCGGGCCGGGCGCGAGCACCCTGCCGATGGTCATTTACTCCAAGGTGAAGCTCGGGGTCAGCCCCGACATCAACGCGCTCGCCAGTCTCATCGTGTGTGCGGTCGGGGTGTGCATCATCGGCGCGGGTTACCTGATGGCGCGCAGCGACCGGCGCCGCGCGCTCGAGACGCAGCTCGCCGGACGCTGAGCGCGCCCGCAGATCCCCCGCGCAGCGCGTCACAGGTTGGTCTTGATGCGCGTCCAGGTGCGCGTGCGCAGCCGCTCCAGCGCCGGTCCGGCTTCCCGCGCGGTGTAGAGCCGCGTCTCTACCGCCGGCGAGGGATAGACGGTCGGGTCGTTGAGGATCTGCGGGTTGACGTAGGCGTCGGCCGCCCGGTTGTCGTTGGCGTAGTGAATCTCGTTGGTTATGGCGGCGATCACCCGCGGCTCGAGTATGTAGTTGAGGAATTTGTGAGCCGCCAGCGGGTGCGGCGCGTCCGCGGGAATGAGCCAGGCGTCGAATGAACCGTTGGCGCCTTCTTTCGGCACGGTGAAGGCCAGATGCACATCGACCCCGGCGGCCTGGGCGCGCGCGCGGGAGGTGGCGTAGTCGCCCGACCAGGACATCGAAATGCAAAACTCGCCGTTGGCGAGCCCGTTCATGTACTCGGACGAGTCGAACGCGCGCAGGTAGGGGCGCACCGCGAGCAGCAGCTGCTCGGCCCGCGCGTAGTCCTCGGGCCGCGCGGTGTTTGGATCGAGGTGCAGGTAGTTGAGCGCGAGCTGCAGTACATCCTCGGCCGAATCGAGAAACGTCACCCCGCAGTCGGCGAAGCGCCGGATGATCCCGGGCCTGAAGATCATGTCGAGACTGTCGACCGGCGCATCCGCCATACGGGCGCGGATCATGTCGACATTGTAGGCAAAGCCGTTGACGTGCCGCAGGTAGGGCATGGCATGGCGGTTGCCCGGATCCGCCCGCGCCTCGATGGCGAGTATGCGTGGGTCGAGGTTGTCCCAGTTCGGCAGCAGCGCGCGGTCGAGAGGCCGATAGATGCCGGCCTTGATCTGCCGGCTGAAGTAATCGGTCGATGTGCTGACGACGTCATAACCCGAGTCGCCCGCCATCATCTTGGCCTCGAGGGTCTCGTCGGCGTCATAAGTGTCGTAGACCACCTTGATGCCGGTGGTGCGCTCGAACTGCGCGATCGTGTCCTTGCCGATGTAGTCGGCCCAGTTATAGACGTGCAGCTGCATTTCCTCGCTGGCTGGCGTATGCGCCGCACGGGCGCCCGAGCCGCAGCCGCTGAGCAGCGCCGCCGCGGCAAGTGCCAGTGCGACCGCGGCGGCGCGGGGCCGGACCGCACACCGCGACCCGCAGCGGGCGTCTATAACTTCACCATCAGGTGACGCACCACCGTATAGTCCTCCAGCGCGTAAACCGACAGGTCCTTGCCGTAGCCGGAGCGCTTGAAGCCGCCGTGAGGCATCTCGCTCACCGTTGCGAAGTGCGTGTTGATCCAGGTCGCGCCGTACTGCAGTTGCGCTGCTACCTGCAGCGCGCGCGAAATATCGCGCGTCCAGACCGAGGAGGCCAGTCCGTATTCGGAGTCGTTCGCCCAGCGGATCGCCTCGTCGGTATCGCTGAAGGGCGTGACGGACACGACCGGCCCGAATACCTCGCGCTGCACAATCTCATCGTCCTGGCGCGCGCCCGCGATCACCGTGGGCTCGTAGAAGAAGCCGCCGCCGCTGCGCGTCTTGCCGCCGGTGGTGAGGGTGACGTGCGGGCTCGCCGCGGCACGCGCCACCATGGCCGCGACACGCTCACGCTGCCCGCGCGATATCAGCGGACCCATCTCCACACCGGACTCCTCCTGCGTACCGACCTTGATGGTACGCACCGCGCTCGTCAGGTCGGCGACCAGCCGCTCGTAAACGCGCTGGCCCGCGTACAGGCGGCAGGCGGCGGTGCAGTCCTGGCCGGCGTTGTAAAAAGCGAAGGTGCGCACACCGGCGACCACCGCTTCGATGTCCGCGTCATCGAACACGATGACCGGCGCCTTGCCGCCGAGTTCCAGGTGCGTGCGTTTGAGGTTGCCGGCGGCCGCCGTCAGCACTTTCTGTCCGGTTGCCACCGAGCCGGTCAGCGACACCATGCGCACGCGGTCGTGAGCTATGAGCGCGCTGCCCACTGGTTCGCCGCGACCGCAGACGATGTTGACCACCCCGGGAGGCAGGATCTCAGCGAGCGCCACCGCCAGCTTCAGCGAGGTGAGCGGCGTCAGCTCCGAGGGCTTGAGGACCAGGGTATTGCCGGCGGCGATCGCCGGTGCGATCTTCCAGGCCGCCATCATCAGCGGATAGTTCCACGGCGCAATCGAGCCGACGACGCCGACCGGATCGCGGCGGATCATGCTGGTGTGACCCGGCAGGTACTCCCCCGCCGCCAGCCCCTGGGGCGAGCGGCAGGCCCCGGCGAAGAAGCGGAACACATCGGCGATCGAGGGCATTTCGTCATTGAGCGCCGCGGCCAGGGGCTTGCCGGTGTTGCGCGATTCGAGCTCGGCATAAGCGCGCGCCTCGGTGTCGATATGGTCGGCGATACGCAGCAGCAGCGCCGCGCGATCCCTGGGAGCCGTGCGCGCCCAGCCCGGAAATGCCGTTTCTGCCGCCATGACGGCCGCGTGGACCTGCGCCACCGCGGCTTCCGGCACCGCGGCGATCTGCGCACCACTGGCGGCGTCGTACACCGGCTGCGCCTCCGCCTCGCCCGCGACCAGGCGTCCGCCGATCAACATCTGCGTTTGCATGCTGCTCTCCTCGTGTGCTGGCGCCCGGCTTGCCGTCGGCTGCCGGCACGTTATATTATTATACGCATAATATTACCTGCGGTGCGCGCTTAGCGGCGAGGACCCCTAATGAACTCCGACGTCATCATCACCTGCGCCATCACCGGCGACGACACCAAGGTTACCAAGAGCCCACATTGCCCCATCACCCCCGAGCAGATCGCCGCCTCCGCAGTCGATGCCGCACGCGCCGGGGCCGCGATCGTGCACATTCACGTGCGGGATCCTGAGACCGGTGCCTTCAGCATGGCCACGCGCCATTACCGCGAAGTGGTCAAGCGCATCCGCGAGAGCAAGGTGGACGTTCTCGTCAACCTGACCTGCGGCATGGGGGGCTATATCTGTGTCGGCAACCGGGGCCTTGCGGACACGCCCGCGGCGGGCACCGACTTCGTCAGCCAGGAAGAGCGCATGCGACACGTGATCGATCTGTGCGGCGAGGGGCTGTATCGTCCGGACCTCGCCACGCTCGATTGCGGCACGCTCAACTTCGGCGATGGCAACCGCGCCTACATTTCCACGCCCGACTACTGCCGCCAGGGTGCCGGCATCCTGCGCGAGCTGGGCGTGAAGGTGGAGCTGGAGATATTTGATACCGGTAACCTCTGGTTCGTGAAGCAGATGCTCAAGGAAGGCCTGATCCCGGGACCGGCCATGATCCAGCTGTGCACCGGCATTCCCTACGGCGTGCCCGCGGACGTCGGCCACCTGCTGGCCATGGTGAACTACCTGCCCGAGGATTGCGTGTGGACCTCGTTCGCGGTGAGCCGCATGCAGATGCCGTGGGTCGCGCAGTCGGTACTCCTCGGCGGCAACGTGCGCGTGGGACTGGAAGACAATCTGTATCTGAGCCGCGGCGTGTATGCGAGCAACGCGCAGCTGGTCGAGAAGGCGCGCACCATCATCGAAGCGATGGGCGCGCGCGTGCTCGCCCCGGCACAAGCGCGCGAGCGCCTGAAGCTTCACTGACGTGGCCGGCATCCCGATCTACCAGACCCCGATCCTGCCGCAGTGGATCGACTACAACGGTCATCTGCGGGATGCTTACTACGGGCTGATCGTGAGTGAGGCGACGGATGCGCTCATGGATCGCGTCGGCCTGGACGCCGTCTATCGCTCGCGCACTGGTTGCACCCTGTATACGGTGGAGATGCATATTCACTTCCTGCACGAGGTCAAACAGGCCGACACCGCCAGCGTCACGGTGCGCATCGCCGGCCTCGACCACAAGCGCATTCACGCCGCCTTTGAGATCGTGCGTGCCGGGCACGCGCCGCTGGCGGCAAGCGCGGAAGTCATGCTGTTGCACGTGCGGCAGCAGGGCGACACGGTCGCGACCACGCCATTCCCGCCGCAAGTGAGTGCGGCGCTGACGAATCTGCAGGCAGCGAGCGCCGCCATGGCGGCGGCCGGACCGGGGTCGCGGCGGATGGAGTTGCGCGCTCACAGCCGCGCCCCATGAGCGCGCGCGCGCTGCAGCGCCTGCTCGCGCCACGCAGCGTCGCCCTCATCGGCGGCGCCTGGGCTGACGCGGCGCTCGCCGCGAGCCGCGTAATCGGCTACGCGGGCGAGGTGTGGCGCATTCATCCCACCCGTCCCTCCTCGGACGCGCAACGCTACTTCCGTTCCGTCGACGAGCTGCCGGCGGCACCCGACGCCACCTTCATCGCGGCGCCCAACCGCGAGGTGCCGGCCATTGCCGCGGCGCTCGCGCGCCGTGGCGCCGGCGGCTTCGTGTGCTTCGCGGCCGGCTTTTCCGAAACCGCCACCGACGAGGGCAACCGTCTGACGCGCGAGTTGCTCGTCAGCGCCGGAGAGCTGCCGTTCTTCGGCCCCAATTGCTACGGCTTCATCAACTTCTTCGATGGCGCGGCACTGTGGCCCGATCAGGTGGTCGGCAAGCGGCGCGAACGCGGCGTCGCCCTGATCTGCCAGAGCGGCACACTGGCGCTCAACCTGCTGTACAACGACCGCTCGCTGCCCATTGGCTGCGCGCTCACCGTGGGCAACCAGACGCGCCTCGCGGCCGAGGATCTGCTGGAGCTCATGTGCGCCGATGAGCGGGTGACGGCGTTCGGCCTGTACCTGGAGGGCATCAAGGATGCAGCGCGCTTTGTCCACGCGGCGGCACGCGCACGCGCCGCCGGCAAGCCGATCGCGCTCGTCAAGGCGGGCCGCACCGAGGCCGCCACCCGCACGGTGCGCACCCACACCGGCGCGCTCGCCGGGGCGGATGCAGCCTTCGACGCCTTCTGCGCCCAGGCCGGCGTTGCACGCTGCGAGTCGCTGGCGACGCTGTGCGAGACGCTGAAGATCTTTCACACCGGCGGTCCGCTGCGCGGGCGGCGCGTGCTCGCCATGGGCGCCTCGGGCGGCGATATGGCGATGACCGCCGACGCCGCGCGCCACCTGGGGCTCGACTTCGCGCCGATTCCCGCAGCCGCCGCGGCCAGCCTGCGCGAGATTCTCTCCGAGCGCGTGCACATCTCGAACCCCTTCGATTTTCACACCCACGTGTGGTTCGACCACCCGCGCCAGCACGCCATGTTCAGCGTGGCGCAACGCGCCGGGTTCGATGCGGTGGCGTTCCTCGTCGATTGCCCGCCGGCCGGTGCCGACGACTCGACCTACGTGAGCGTGATCGAGGAGTTTGCGGCAGCGCTGCCAGGGGCTGCGACGCGCGGCGCGATAATCTCATCGCTTCCCGAATCACTGTCACCCGCCACGCGCGAGAAGTGTCTCGCGCGCGGTGTCGTGCCCCTGCAGGGCCAGCGCGAAGCGCTGGAGGCGCTCGATCTCGCCGGCGCGGTCGGTGAAGCCTGGGCGCGTGGCGCGGCGGTGGAGCTGCGCCGCCCGCGTGCTGCGCCGGCCGCTGCGCGGCCTTTGAGCGAGCATGAGGCGAAGCAGGCGCTTGCTGCCTTTGGTGTGCCCATCCCGCGCTCGCATCTGGTGGCGCCACACGAGGCCGCCGCCGCCGCGGCAGCGCTCGGCTTCCCGGTCGTGATCAAGGCCGCGGGCGCCACACTGGAACACAAATCCGACGTCGGCGGCGTAGTGCTCAACGTGCGCACCACCGCCGAGGCCGAGGCGGCGGCGCAACGCCTGTCTGCCTTGTCGCCGACACTGCTGGTCGAGGAGATGGTGACTGACGGCGTGGCCGAGATCCTGGTAGGCGTGACCGTGGACCCGCACTTCGGCCAGCTGCTGGTGCTCGGTGCGGGCGGCGTGCTCACTGAGCTGCTGCGCGACACCGTGACCCTGCTGCCGCCGTTTACTCCCGCGGGCGTCGGGGCGGCGCTCGCCGGGCTCAGGGTGGCGAAGCTGCTCGCCGGCTACCGCGGCCGCCCGCCTGCGGATGTCACGGCACTCGTGCAGACGGCGCTCGCCTGCACGCGCTACGCTGCCGCGAATATGGAGCAGCTCGCCGAGCTCGACCTGAACCCCGTCATCGTGCGCCCCGAGGGGCTGGGCGCCATGGTGGTCGATGCTTTGGTCCGCCTCGTGTAAGGAGCACCGCTATGTCCGACGGCATCAGAACCGTAACCGACGGCGCCATTTTCGAAGTAACCATCGACCGCCCGAAAGCGAACGCCATCGACCTGGCGGCGAGCCGGCGGCTGAACGAGGTCTTCACTGCGTTTCGCGACGACCCGGCGCTGCGTGTCGCGATCGTCACGGGCGCGGGCGAGCGCTTCTTCTCTCCGGGCTGGGACCTGAAAGGTGCCGCCGTCGCCGAGGAGTCGGACGAGGACTGGGGCGTGGGGGGGTTCGGCGGCCTCAATTATCCGCGCAACCTCGACAAGCCGCTCATCGCGGCGGTAAACGGCATCGCCTGCGGCGGCGGATTCGAGCTGGTGCTCGGGACCGACATCATCGTCATGGAGGAGCACGCGAAGTTCGCGCTCCCGGAGATCAACGTCGGCGTGCTCGCGGACGCCGGCACCATCAAGCTGCGCCGCCGCATCCCCTATCACGTCGCCGTCGAATTCCTCATGACCGGGCGCTGGATGGATGCCGCGGAAGCCAAGCACTGGGGGCTCGCGAACCACGTCGTGCCAAAGGGGCAGGCGTTGGCAAAGGCGCGCGAGATCGCTCGCCAGCTCGCCGACGGGCCGCCGCTGCTGTTCCCGGCGATCAAGCAGCTGCTGCGACACACGGAGATGGTCGCCGAGCACCCGGCTTTCGAGCTGCACGACAGCCTGAGCGCGGTGCAGAAGGTGATCCGCTCGGAGGACTTGAAGGAAGGCACGCGTGCCTTCGCCGAGAAACGCAAGCCGGTGTGGAAGGGCAAGTGAGCCGGGGGGACGGGTGCATGTCCTGTAACCCCCCCGGGCAAGAGCGCCCGCCTCAGCCGCCCAACGGCCGCAGCAGCGAGCGCGAAATGATGTGCCGTTGCACCTCGCTGGTGCCGTCCCAGATGCGCTCGATGCGCGCATCGCGCCAGATGCGCTCCAGCGGCAGCTCGGTCATGAGCCCCATGCCGCCGTGAATCTGCAGCGCCTCGTCGGCGACCATCGCCAGCATCTCGGTGGCCTTCAGCTTCGCGATCGCCATGTCCATATCGGTGGCGAGGTTCTGATCGAGCTTCCAGGCCGCTTCCAGTGTGAGCAACTCCGCGGCGCGCAGCTCGAGGGCCATGTCGGCGAGTTTGAAGGACACGCCCTGGAACTTGCCGATCTGCTGTCCGAACTGCACGCGCTCGACCGCCCACTGCTTGGCGCACTCGAGCGCCCGGTCGGCGCGCCCGAGGCAGTTAGCCGCCACTTGCAGGCGCGTTGCTCCGAGCCAGGTGTTGGCCACCTCGAATCCCCGGTGCAGTTCCCCGAGCACCGCCGACTTCGGCAGTCGACAGTCGGTAAACTGCAGGATGCTGTTGGTGTAGCCGCGATGTGAGACGTTCTGGTACCCGGGCCGGACCTCGAAACCGGGCGTGCCGGTGTCGACCAGGAAGGCGGTGATGAGTTTGCGCTTGCCGCGCGCGGAGGCTTCCTCGCCGGTGGCGGCAAACAGGATCACGAAGTCGGCATGGTCGGCGTGACTGATGAAGTGTTTGGTGCCGTTGACGATGAAGTCGCCCCCCTGTGCCAGCGCCGTGGTCTTCATGCCGCGCAGGTCCGAGCCCGCCTGCGGCTCGCTCATCGCCAGGCACTCGGTGCGTTCGCCGCGCACCGCCGGCAGCAGGTAGCGCTCGCGCTGTTCTCCCTGGCAGGCGAGCAGGATGTTCGACGGACGCGCGACGCAGGCGTAATGCAGCGCGTAGCCGGTATGCCCGAGCTCCTTCTCGTACAGCACCCAGCTCACCGCATCGAGCCCCGCGCCGCCAACCTCGGTGGGCATGTTGGCGGCATACAGCCCGGCGGCAATCGCCCGCGCCTGCAGCTCGCGCCGCAGCTCTTCGCGCAGCTTGCCGCTCTCCTCGATCTCGCGCTCGTGGGGCACGAGCTCGCGGCGGACGAATTCGCGCGTGGTCCTGACGATCAGCTGCTGTTCTTCAGTTAGCGCAAAGTCCATCGGGTCCTCCTCACGCCGCCGCGCGCGCGGCGCTCATCGCCCAGGCGTGCAGCAGCTGCAGCTGCAGCCGCAGCTGCGCGATCTGGCCGGCGGCGGGCCACTCGTTGCGGCTCGCGACGGTGCTCGCGGTCACACCGTTGATAAAGGTCACCACCGAGCGCAGCACCTGTTCCTGGGTGGCCGCCGGCCACCGTGACCAGGCTCGCCAGCCACGCGCCAGGCAGCGCTCGAACAGCCGCAGATACTCGCGGTGCAACCCGGCGTTGATGCGTTTCAGGCGCCGGTCGGCCGGCACCTGTCCCCAGAACGCGATCCAGAAAGCGCATTCGGTGTAGCGCGTGTCATCGAGCGGCAGCGCCTCGGTCAGCAGCGTAAGCAGATCCGGCCGCCCACCGGCGCCGCTGCGTGTCAGGCGCTCCTCGACCCGGCGCAGGATCAGCCGCAGGGCGGCGATGATGATGTCCTGCTTGGTGTCGAAGTAGTGCGCCACCATGCCGGTCGTATAGCCCGCCTCGCGCGCGATGCGCACGATCGTCGCCTGCTCGAAACCGTACTCCGCCACGACGCGGCAGGCGACCAGCGCGATCTCATCGCGGCGCTGCTCATGATCCACGATCTTGGGCATGGCCCCTCCTGTGCGCGGCCTGCAGGTCTGCGAGCCGCGCGCGTACCGCCGCGTCCATCGGCGAGGCTTTCCCGGGCGGGGTATTCACGTGCAGGTACAGCTGCTCCGCGCTGGCAACGAGCGCCTCATCGCGCCGGCGATGCAGGCTGTGAGACAAGCGCACGCGCTTGTCATCGACCTCCAGCACCCGCGTGGTCACATACAGTGGTTCGAGCGCGCGCGCCTCCGCCTGGTGGCTGACGTGTGTTTCGACGGTGTACATCGCCCGCCCGGACCTGCGGTAGTCATCGTCGACGCCGGCGTACCTGAAGAGCGCGTCGGTCGCATCGCCGAACACCTGCAGGTAGCGCGAATCGGTCATGTGACCGTTGTAGTCGATCCACTCCGGCCGCACGTAGGTCTCCACCAGTCGCAGCGGCTGGCCGGCGTCGGTGATGCGAGCGCGTGCGCCGGCAGCCGCGGCCTCGTACAGACGCTCCTCGAGCGAGCGCAGGGTGGCGCCTGCGCCGATGTTGTATTGCTTCAGCACCTGCTGGATCGCGACCAGGTAGTCATCCCGCAATCGCTCCAGCTCGCGGATCGAACGGCCGGCGGCCTGCGCCTGCGTGCCCGCGACCATCTTGTCGATCAGCGCCTCGGTGAGCTCCGGTGCCTCGAGTTTCGTCCACGGCCATTTCAGGCACGGTCCGAACTGTCTGAGCATATGGCGCATGCCGGGTTCACCGCCGGCGAGGTGATAGATCAGGTTGGTGCCCATGGCCGCCCAGCGCAGACCCGGCCCGTAGACGATGGAGTCGTCGAGCTCCCCGGTGGTGGCCACATCCTCGTTGACCATGTGCAGGATCTCGCGCCACAACGCTTCCTGCAGCCGGTCGGTCAGATGTCCCGGCACCTCACGGCGCACCCTGAGCGCATGCATGCCGATGTAGGTATAGAAGCCGCTGGCGGCGTCCAGCGCCGCGGCGGAGGTCTGTTGGCCGCCGACCAGCTCAACCAGCGGCAACAGGTAGACGGGATTGAAAGGATGCGCGACCAGCAAGCGCTCCGGCGCCACCATGTCGCGCTGCAGATCCGAGGGCATGAGGCCGGAGGTGCTGGAGGCGATCACGACATCGGCCGGCGCATGACGGCTGACATCGGCGAGCATCCGCTGCTTCAGCTCGAGCTGCTCGGGGATGTTCTCCTGAATGAAATCCGCCTGCCGTGCCATGGCGTGCAGGTCAGTGGTGAATGACAGTTTCCCCTTCGGCGGCAGCGGTGCCAGCGTAAGGCGCGCCAGCGCGCCTTCGGCGTTGGCGACTGCGCCGCGGATCCATTCCTGCATTTCCGGCTTGAGGTCTGCAGCCACGACGTCGATGCCGAAGTGCAGCGCGCGGGCGGCCCAGCCACCGCCGATCACTCCGGTACCCAGAAGACCCAGCGTTCTGACCTGCCTCATGATGATCGCGCTCGCATTCCCGGCACCTGTTTTTTAATGTCGTCGTAATAATATAATAAAAGGACGCCGTGCGCACCACCGAGGGCTCGGGGGAGTGGATTGCCAACAAAGTAGGCGATCTCGCGCGCGGAGATCAGCCAGATATTCGGTTGCGGCACGCCCGGGCAGCAGGCCGCGAAAGCCGGCACGAGCCCGCACGATCTGGCGACGATGCTCTCGCCGGCGTTGCCGGCGCCAAGCAATCGCGAACCGTGTGAATGTCGCGGGGCGGCCATGCCGCCCCGCGTTTTTCGGCAACACTGTGCGCGGATGTCTCGCCTCGGTTGTGCGGCTGCCGCTGTGTGGGTCATCGTCGGGCTCGCCGCCCACAGCGGGGCCGCATTCGCACCGGAGCGCCAGCTAGGTCACACCGCGCGCCCCCGCGACGACCGGCAGATCGTGCTCGCAGAATCGCCGCAGCCGCGTGCACGCCGCGTCGAGCGTCGCCTCGTCGGCGGCGAAGCACACCCGCACGCAGCCGGCGCTCGAACGCCCGAACGCCGCGCCATCCATCACCGAGACGCGCTGTGAGGCGTACAGGCCGCGCATGAATTCCTCGCCCGAAAGCCCCGTGCCGCTCACGTCGATCAGCATGAACATGCCGGCTTCCGGCGCCATCGCCCGCAACAGCGGGATGTCGCGGATACCTGCAGCAAAACGCTCCTGGCGCGCCGCGCACAACCCGCGGATGCGCTGTTCGGCTTCAGGGGCGAGCGTGAGCGCGGTGATCGCCGCCTCCTGGATGAAACCCGGCAGGCCAAACAGCATGCACATCGCCAGCTGTTCGGCATGGACTGCCAGTTCCCGGGGCCCTACCAGCCACCCCGCGCGCCAGCCGGTCATGGAGTGCGACTTCGACAGACTCCCGACGGTCACGACGCGCTCGGGCAAGCGGGCCGCAAGACTCGGTACGCGTCCACCCGGCGCCAGTCCCGCATACACCTCGTCCGAGACCAGCCACAGATCGTGCCGGCGCGCCAGCTCCGCGATCACGGTCAACTCCGCGTCGTTCAACACCACGCCGCTGGGATTGTTCGGTGTCGCCCAGAAGATCGCGCGGCTGCGGGTCGTGATGAGCGAGGCGAGTGCGGCCAGATCCGGACGCCAGCCGGCCGCGGCGGGCACGCGCACCAGACGCGCTCCCGACACCTCGATGGTGGCGGGGTAAGTCGGGTACAGCGGCTCGAAGGTCACGACCTCGTCGCCCGGTCCCGCGAGGCACATGGAAGCCACGAACAGCGCGTTCTGTGCGCCGGCAAAGTACACCACGTTATCCGCACTGACCGGCTGAGCGCAGCGCGCCGCGTGCGCACGGGCGATTGCGTGCCGCAGGGCCGGGCGCCCGGCCGCGGGCGCGTAGTGCGTGTCGCCGCCGCGCAGCTGCGCGACCGCACGTTCGATGACGGGCGCGGGCGTGTCGAGATCCGGATCCCCCACGCTGAGCACGATCACGTCCTCGCCGCGCTCGCGCGCCGCCACCGCCTGGTAATGCGTGAGCCACGCATCGGCGCCGTCGCCGCTGATGCGCTTCACAAGGGCCGAGAATTTCACGTTCGTACTGTGCGTGCGCGGTGTTAACATTTCAAGCGCATGAGCGCGACTCCCTGGACGGTCGGACGCTACGTCGTCGAGACATTGGCGGCCAACGGCATCGACACGGTGTTTGGCATTCCGGGCGTGCACAACATCGAGCTGTACCGCGGCCTGGAATTCGCGCGCTTGCGCCACGTGCTGGTGCGCCACGAGCAGAACGCCGGCTTCGCCGCCGACGGCTACGCGCGGGTGAGCGGATGCACGGCCGCGGCATTCGTGATTTCCGGTCCCGGTGTGACCAATGCACTGACCGCCGTCGCGCAGGCGTATTCGGATTCGGTGCCGCTCCTGGTCATCGCGAGCAGCCCGGTGCGCGCCTCGCTCGGCAAGGGCTGGGGCGTGTTGCATGAGCTCGATGATCAGCGCGCCGTAGCTGCCGGGGTCACGGGCCTCGCCCGCAGCGCCCGCGGCGCACAGGACGTGCGCGATCATCTGCGGGCGGCATTCGCCACGCTGCACGCAGCGCGGCCAAGGCCGGCGTACCTCGAAATCCCGCTCGACCTGCTGGCGGAGCCCACCACCCTGCGCCCGGAGCACTTTGCGCGCAGCGGCGCCACACCACCCGCCGCGCCCGCGGCGCTCGCGGCCGCGCAGGCGCTGCTCGCCGAAGCGCAGCGGCCGCTGATCATCGCCGGCGGCGGCGCGCGCCGTGCCGGCAGCGCGCTGCGCAAGCTGGTGGAGGCGGTCGACGGCTATCTCGTCACGACCGTGGCCGGCAAGGGCGTGATCGCCGAGAGCCACCCTGCCAGTCTCGGCGCGAGTCTGCCGTATGCCCCGACCCAGGAGCTGGTGGCAGCCGCCGACGTCGTGGTGGCGGCGGGCACGGAGTTGTCCGAAACCGACGTTTACACGACCACGCGACTGGCGATGAGCGGCCGTCTGGTGCGCCTCGACATCGACGACCAGAAACTGTCGGATCAGTTTGCAGCGGACGTGCTCGTCAGGGGCGACGCGGGCGCGAGCCTCGAGATGCTGGCCGGCGCGAGCCGTGTGCGCCGCGGCTGGCGCACGGCGGCGGGTGCCGGCGCGGCGCATCGCGCGCGGATCGATGCGCAGTTTGACTCCGACGCACGCGCGCGTCTCGCGGCCCTGCGCGCAATGCGCGAGGTCGTCCCCAGCGACGGCGTGCTGTTCACCGACATGACCCAGATCGCCTACCTGGGGAACTACGCATTCGCGGCCGAGCGTCCCGGGCTGTGGTTTCACCCATCCGGCTACGGTGCGCTCGGCTATGCGCTGCCCGCGGCTCTCGGCGCCAAGATTGCGCAGCCGGCGCGGGCCGTGGTGGCGCTCGCCGGAGACTTCGGCGTGCAGTTCACGCTGCAGGAACTGATGACGGCGGTCGAACTCGATCTCACCCTGCCGGTGGTCGTGTGGAATAACGGCGCCCTCGGGCAGATTCGCGACGACATGCGTGCTGCGGGCATCGCCCCGATCGCCGTGGTGGCGCGCAATCCGGACTTCGTGGCCCTCGCCGGCGCCTGTGGGGCCGCGGGCATACGCGTCCACGAAGCGGCGGCCCTGGCCGAGGCGCTGCGCGCGGCGCTGGCGCGGCCCGGCCCGACGCTGCTGGAAGCCGTGGCCGAGGACTTCAGTTGAAACGTCGAAGATCAAAGGCTGTCAGGTCATGGGCGGGCTCGCGGCCCGAGACCAGGGCGACCACCAGATCGGCCGTGACCGGTGCCAGGGTCAATCCCAGGTGCTGGTGGCCGATGGCGTAGAAGAGCCTCGCGGCGCCGGGCGCCCGGCCGATCCCCGGCAGGTAGTCGGGAAGAATCGGACGCGGTCCGACCCAGCTTGAGTTCTCGCCCTCGCAGCGGTACCCGAGGCGCCTGAGGTCTGCCCGTAACCGCGCGGGCTTTCTCGGGTCCGGCGGCGCCTCGAGGCCTGAAAACTCCATGTAGCTCGACGCGCGCAGCCGCGAGGCCATGGGCGTCACCAGGATGCTGCGGTCCATGTAGATGATCGGCGCATCGACCAGCGCCGCGTGTCCTGGCAGCTCGACGTGATAACCGCGCACGGCCTCGAGCGGAGCGCGCAATCCAAACGGGGCGAGGAGCGGCGCCGACCACGCGCCGGCGCAGACGATCACCGTGGGTGCGGTGAAGGCGCCCGTGTCGGTGAGCACTTCGATCTGATCGCCGCGAGGCGCGAGTGAGCGCACGCGGGTGCGATGCAGAATCGTGCCGCGCTCGACCGCAGCGCGCGCCAGGACCTCGCAGACCGCGCGCGGGTCCAGTACGTGGCTGCTGTCGGGGAACTTGAGACCCGCAATGGTTTGACTGCCTGCGGCACTCGCGACGGCGCGCAGCAGCTGCGCAGCCACCGGCGCCGTGGGTATGCCGAGCTTCGTCATCTTGTAGGCCTCGGCGCGCGAGCGCCTGCCGGCTGGCGCGCCGAGCCAGAACTGGTAGTGGCCGTTGCGACGCAGCAGCCCCGGAGTGCCGACTTCGCGCAGCAGTCGCTCCCAGGCTGCGCTCGCCGGTCTGACCAGCGGCGCGAGATGCTGCGTGTTGGCGCGACGACGGAACGCCGCGGCGGCGAAACGCCGGGACCACAGGGCAACTTCCGGGAGCCTGTGCCACGGAATGTCGACAGGCCCCCCGAGCGCGAACAGCTCCCGCCAGAAGCCGAACAGGAGTGCCGGGGACGGCAAGGGCTCGATCAGCTCCGCCGCAATGTGTCCCACGTTGCCAAAGCTCGCGCCGCCGACGCCCGGCTCCTCGGGGTCGGCGAGCAGCACGCGCCACCCCTCCCGAGCCAGACCGAAGGCGATCGCGCAGCCGATGATCCCGGCGCCGATCACCGCGACCCTGTCTTGCTCCCCCATGCGTCGAGCGTATACGATCTACGATCCCACTTGCACCACCCTGTCGCAGCGGAGCACCCCTTGACCACGCCCCTCAAGTGCTCTTGGTCCGGAGTCTTCCCGGCGGCTACCACCCAGTTCAGCAGCGACCTCGCGGTCGATCTGCCGGCCACCTGCACGGTGCAGTCGGCCCTGGTGCGCGACGGCGTTCACGGCCTGGTGCTGTTGGGCACCGTAGGGGAAAACAACTCCCTGAGCGCAGAGGAGAAGCGCGCGGTTCTCAAAGCCGCCGTCGGCGCCGTCGGGGGCAAGGTGCCGCTCATTGCCGGTGTCTCGGAGCTGACGACGGCCAACGCCGCGGCCTATGCGCGCGATGCTGAGCGCATCGGCGTCAACGGTCTGATGGTGCTCCCGGCTATGGTCTACGTGCCGACGCGCGCCGAGCTCGAGTATCACTTGCGCACCGTGGCGCAGGCCACCTCGCTCCCCGTCATGCTCTACAACAATCCGCCGGCCTATCGGGTCAACATCGAGATCGAGACTCTCGAGCGCCTGGCGGAGCTGGCGAACGTCGTGGCGCTCAAGGAGTCCTCACCCGACCCGCGGCGCTTCACGGATGTGCTCAACGCCCTCGGCGACCGCTACGTACTGTTCGCGGGGCTCGATGATTTCGCCTTCGAGGCCCTGGCCCTCGGAGCGCGCGGCTGGGTCTCGGGGCTCACCAACGCCTTCCCCGTCGAGTCGCTGGCGCTGTATGAAGCCATCCGCAGCGGACAGCTGGAGCGCGCCCGCAAGATCTATCGCTGGTTCATGCCGCTGCTGCACCTGGACTCCGAGCCCGACCTGGTGCAGTCCATCAAGCTCGCGGAGGCGATCATGGGACGGGGCTCCGAGCGCGTGCGTCCGCCGCGGCTGGCGCTCGCCGGCGAGCGCCGCGCCGACGTGACGGAGCGGGTCGAACGCGCTCGCGCCGCGCGCCCCTCGTGAAAGCTCAGGCTAAGGCGATCGAGGTCATCGACTCCCACACCGCCGGTGAGCCGACCCGGCTGGTGATCGACGGGGGTCCGGATCTGGGGGTTGGCCCGCTAGCGCAGCGCGTTGAGCGCTTTCGCAAACACTTCGATGCCTATCGCTCCGCCATAGTGAACGAGCCGCGCGGCTGCGACACGCTGGTCGGGGCCCTGCTGTGCAAGCCGCATCGTCCCGACTGCAACTGGGGCGTGATCTTCTTCAACAACGTGGGCTATCTCGGGATGTGCGGCCACGGCACGCTCGGCCTGATCGCATCCCTTGCGCACGCGGGCCGATGCACAGCGGGGACCTTCCGTATCGATACCCCGGTCGGAGCCGTGAATGCGCAGCTGCATCCCGACGGCCGCATCGATGTCGAGAACGTCACCAGCTACCGCAAGGCGCGCCAGATCCCCGTCTCGGTGGCGGGCATTGGCAGCATCCGGGGCGATGTGGCGTGGGGTGGCAACTGGTTCTTCCTTGTCGACCAGCACGCTCTCGACATCGAACTGCAGAACCTCGAGGCCCTGACTGAGTTTGCCTGGCGCGTACGGCAAGCCGTGAATGCGCAGGGCCACCCCGAAGTGGATCACGTCGAGCTCTTTGCTCCCTCAAGCCGTGCCGGCGCGCACAGCCGTAACTTCGTCCTCTGTCCGGGCAGAGCCTACGACCGCTCCCCGTGCGGCACGGGCACCAGCGCCAAGCTCGCCTGTCTCGCCGCCGACGACCGGCTTCAGGAAGGCGCCCCGTGGATTCAGGAGAGTCTGATCGGCAGCACGTTCACTGCGCGCTACCGCTGGCACGCCCGTGACAAGGGGGAGATTACCCCCATCATTACCGGCACCGCGCACGTCACGGGTGAAGCGAGGTTGCGACTCGATCCGGCGGACCCCTACTGCTGGGGCATCCGCCCGTGAGCGCCATGGACGAACCGCTGGCGCGCACGGTCAGCGCGCAAATCAGGATCCGCATCCGGGAGAAGATCCTCTCCGGCGCCTACCCGCCGGGATCGCAACTGCTGCAAGACTCGATCGCCGCGCAGTTTGGCACCAGCAAGATCCCGGTGCGCGAAGCGCTGTTGCAACTGCGCTCCGAAGGCCTGGTCGACATCTTCGCGCACCGCGGCTTCCAGGTTCGTCCCCTCTCCAAGGCAGAAGTCGCGGAGGTCTTCCGCTTGCGCCTTGACCTCGAGCCCCCGGCCGCGGCCAAGGGCGCGCGCGCAGCCGCGCCTGAGGACCGCGCGGCTGCCAGGGCGGCGCTGCACGCGCTCAACGCGGCGCTGGCCGCCGGCGAACTCGGCAACGCAGGGGACCTCAACTGCAGCTTCCATCTGGCGCTGGTCGTGCCGCGCCTCAACCCCGTGACCAGCGAGATGCTCTACCGCCTGCACACCCTGTCGCAGCGCTATGTGCGCCTGCACCTGCAACCCGCTGGTCGCATCAAACGCGCCGCCCGGGAGCACGGCGCCATTTTCAGGGCATGGGTGGATGAGGACGGCCACGAGACCGGGCGCCGGCTGCGCGCCCATATAGAAGAGACCCGTAACGAGCTTGCGGAGATTTTCCAAACGGCGCTCTCATAACTCGCTGTCCAACGGAAGCACGGACAGCAGGCGCACTTTGAATCTCTGCCAGCGGCTGCGGGCAGGCTCTACGGCGTAGCTGAGCGGGTGACCCGCTGCCACGGTGCTCCAGTTCAGTCGCGGCTTGGCCTGCGGATCCGCCTGCTGCAGCGTGACCGAATAGGCGCTCTGCGGCTGCGACATCGCTTCAAAGCGTCTGACCGTCTGCTGGGCAAGTTCAGGGCTTTGGATGACCAACCCGACTTCGGTGTTGAGCCGGACCGAGCGCTGGTCGAAATTCATTGAGCCGACATACACGCTGCTGCGGTCGAATACCATGAGCTTGGCGTGCAAGGCATAGTTACCGTAGCGCGAAATCTTCTTTGACTGACCGCTGCCGCGCACGCTGTCCAGGCGCGCGCGCACCTCGAAGAGCTGGGCACCCTGCCTCAGCAGCGGCACCCGATAGTGCATGTAGCCTGCCTGCGCCGCCAGGTCCGGCGCAGACTCGAGTGAATTGGTCAGAATCCGCACGCGGCGGTGCTGTAGCAGACGATCCTCAAGCAGCTTCAGCTCACCGGGGGTCGGAACCAGATAGGGTGTGACCAGCGTCAGTTCGGATTGAGTCTGACCGATAGCGTTCGCAACCGGTTGGTACATCAGACTGCCGATGCGAGCTCCTTCAGCGACGCGCTTCTTGTCCGGACTGTCGCACGCCACCTCGGCGCGCGCCCACACGAGCGGCGAACCGCCCGACAGGATAGCGGCCAGCGGTTCACCGGCATGCAGCTTGTCGGTGAAGTTGGCGCCCGCCGACTCGGCTTTCTCGGGCGCCGCGTGCCGCGTGCCCGGCGCCTGCGTGCGCGCCGCCGCCGCGCGGCGCCTGCGCGCCAGAGCTTGTGCCGGCACGGCGAGCTCACTGTTCCAATAGCGATCGAAGGTCAGCGCCAGTTCATCGACGGCCGCCCCAATCGCGAACACGTCGTCGTCGGCAAATTGCGATTCGGGGTCGACCTGAAAGTATTGATCGCCGATGTTGCGACCGCCAAAGACAGCGATAACCCCATCGACAACGAACAGCTTGTTGTGCATGCGGTAGTCGAGCCGGGTGCGGCTGAACACGAACTCCGTGCCCCGCAAGAGTCGATTGTGCCCGCGATATCGCCACGGATTGAAAACGCGGATGGCGATATTCGCCTGCCCCGCGAGTGCCAGAAGTTGCTCATCGCCCGCCACTGTCTCACCGTCGTCGATGAGTATTCGAACCCGCACGCCGCGCTGCGCCGCGCGCAGCAGAGCATTGGCGATCAACTCTCCCGACTCGTCATAGCGGAAGATGTAATACTGCAGGTCGAGCGACTGTCGCGCCCGCTCGATGAGTTCCAGACGCAGCAGCAGCCCATCCACGCCGACCGGAAGTATCCGAAATCCTGACTCGGATGAACGGCTCCGCAGTGCGTCTGCGAACGGCGATACCAGGAAGCTGTCCGGGCCGAGCCGCACCGCCTCGGATTGACTCTTCGGAAAATCCCGCCCAGGCGGGTAGGACGCGCAACCGCAAAGGGCAACGATCAAGCCGCTGGCGATCGCAGCGGCTGCGCATCTCCGGCTGGTGATCGCGGCTGACGCTGAACGCGGCATCAAACATCCCGACTGGCCAAGAACACCGGAGCCCGCGGCCACGCCGCCCTCCGCCACGTACAGTAGCAGGCCTGTCAGCGGCGGCTATCTGACGCACGCCATGGGACCTGTAGGATCCGTCGTACGAATGGTGTTCGGGACCGCGGCAGACCCGTGTCGCCGCGGGCCGTCGCGGGTACGTAGGTCCGGTCCCACAGCGGCAGGACCCATCGTCCGGCTGCTGTCGATGCCGGAAGCTGCGCACAGTGTTGCAGTCTTCATTATGGTGGAGATCTACATCTATGAATCGCAACTCGTCTGTGTTGACAGGGGCTGTGGCAGCCATTGCCTGCGCGTTCAGCGCGCTGGCTGTGGCCGCGGGCACCCCTGAGATAAATGCGCGCGTCGAGGCTGCGCTCAGCCGCTTCTATGCGCAGGGCCCAAACCATCGCGAGCTCGCCAGCAAAGCCTCCGCAATGCTGGTGTTCCCGAGCGTCACCAAGGCCGGCGCAGGTGTCGGCGGCGAGTATGGCGAGGGAGCGCTGCAGGTGCACGGCAAGACAGTCGGTTACTACAAGCTGACCGGGGCATCCGCGGGCGCGACCCTGGGTGTCGCACACCGCAGCGAGGTCATTTTGTTCATGACGGATGCGGCACTGGAGAAGTTCATGAACAGCAAGGACTGGACGGTCGGCATTGATGCCGGCGTTGCGGTCGTCAAGGGCGCGGGCGCTCAATACGACAGCGAGACGCTGCGCAAACCGGTCGTGGCATTCGTGTTCGGTGAAAAAGGACTGATCGCCGACGTATCCCTCGAGGGTGCGAAAGTGACGAAGCTGCCGCAGTAACCGCGGCAGGGTCGCCGGCCCGGCGGTGAGCGCCTCAGGGCCGGCGATCCGCAAGCTGCGGCGAGCGGGACGATAAAACAATCCCGCGCGCCGCCGCTTGCAGCGGGTCGACGTTACTTGTCCGGCCGGACGACGATATCGTTCTTCACGCGGACCACGCCATCGGTGCCGCGGGCGATTTCGACTGCTCTGGCAGCCTCCTGCCGGGTCTTGGCCGTGCCACTCAGCCACACGACGCCATCCTTATCGGTGTCCACCTTCAGGTGCCCGATACTGCCGGGATGGTCGGCGGCCAGCTTGGTTTTGATGGCTGCCGTAATGGCCGAGTCCTTTACAAACTGCGCCGGGTGCGATCTGTCGGTGTCCGAATCCTGCGCCAGGCCAATGACCGGCGCCAACAGGGATGCCGCCAGCACACAAGCAACAATGCGTTTCGTATCCACAGGGGCCTCCTTCGACAGTTGTCCTGAGCTACGACGCCGAAATCGTGGCACGCCGCACTGGAGAGCCGCCGTCTGCGCACGCCCTGAGCCGGTGTAGGCCTTAGCCGGCGGCAACTCTTGAGCTGGAACTTGACCATGAAGGCTGGACCCGGGCCCGTAGGACTTTGTAAGATTTCTCCTACAGATGATCGGGGGCCCGGCGTACGGTGCGGGTTTCAGGGGAGCCGATACTGTGACGGCCACAGATGGCCGACATTCGGGCCCGGTACCGAGGCCAACGGGAGGCTGAATGCCAAGCGTACTTATTGCGGACGATCACGCGATGCTGCGGACCGGGCTCCGGCATTATCTGGAGCAGGACCGTTCGATCGACCCGATTGCTGAGACGGGCAGCGGCGAGGAAACGCTGCAGGAGCTGCGCAACGGTCAATGGGACCTCGTCATCCTCGACATCAATATGCCGGATCGCAGTGGCATCGATATCCTGCGGCATATTCGCTCGGGACACCCCAATACTCGCGTTCTCGTGATGAGTGGCTTTTCCGAGAAACAATACGCAATCAACGTCCTGCGGGCTGGCGCGTTCGGCTATCTCGCCAAGGACCAGGCGCCCGAGGAATTCATGCGGGCTGTGCATACCGTACTCGCCGGGCGTCGTTTCGTGAGCGCCACACTCAGCGAAATGCTCGTCAGCGCCCTCGATGAGCCGACCGATCAGCCCTTGCACGCTGCGCTTTCACAACGCGAGTTCCAGATTCTCTGCAAGCTTGCCGTGGGACGCAGCGTGTCGGAGATAGCCCAGGAGCTTTTCATAAGCGTCAAGACCGTGAGCACCTACCGGGCGCGGGTGCTCGAGAAAATGAATCTCGACACCAATGCGGACCTGACGACGTACGCGCTGCGCAACGGCCTGGTGCAGTAGGCGAGCCGGTCCCGTGGGCGATCACTGACATGCGGCAAAGGTGCGCACCGGCAGCAGCCGGCGCGCCGGCTGCTTACCCTTGGTGCCATGACCCGGTCCCCGGCGTCCGATCGCTTACGCTGGATTGTCCCGGTCGCAGCGATTATGCCGAATAACCCCTCTTTGCGGGTCCTGCTTGCCGAGGACTCGTCATTGCTGGCCGCGAGGCTGGCAGAGCTGATCCGACGCCTGCCGGACGTGGATCTGATCGAGACCGTCGATACGGAAGCCGGTGCGCTCGGAAGCATAGCGGGCTCCCGGCCGGATGTGGTGATACTCGACCTGCACCTGCGCGCCGGCTCAGGCTTCGGTGTGCTGCGTTCGCTAGCCCGCGGCGGTCATCGACCGAAGGTGGTCATTCTGACCAACTTCGGCCTGCCAGAATATCGACATGAGGCCGAGTCATTGGGCGTCGAAGCGTTTTTGGACAAGTCCCGCGACTACTTCCGTCTGCCATCGCTGCTGCGTGGCTTTGCCAAGGAACGCGCAACCGGGGACTCCTAACCCGCCGCGGCGGTTGCCCCCGGGGCTGAAGCGACGGCTGAGGTCGTCACGAGGATTTTTTCCAGAGGCAGGCGGACCTCGATCTCCGTGCCGCTACCTGTGGTGCGAAGTACGTGCCACTGACCTCCGAGCCCTACGGCACGATGCCGCATCGCCGCCAGGCCGTGCGATCTGAGCGCCTGCAGCCGTTCGAGCGGCAGTCCGACGCCATCGTCCCGGACGCGAACGATCAACGTTTGGTGCCGCGACTCGATGGAAATCTCTACGTTGCGCGCCTGTGCATGCTTGAGAATGTTGGTCAATGCCTCCTGCACGATTCGAAATATGGCAATCGACGCCTCCGGAGTCAGGCTGAGCTCCTCCGAGGGATAGTGCTCGGTGCACTTCAGTCCCGCGCGTCCGCAGGTATCGGCTACCTGCCAACGTAAGGCCGGAAAGAGCCCGAGGTTGTCGAGCAGGGTTGGGCGCAGATTCTCAACGACCCGACGCTTGACATCGACCCCGGCCTGCAAGGCGTCATGCACGCGCTTGAAATGCGCCTGAACGTCCGCATCGCTGGTGGCCACGCGATCCTCGAGCCAGGAGACGTCCATCCGGGCGGCGACCAGCAGCCCCCCGAGCTCATCGTGCAGTTCGCGTGACAGAGCCGACCGTTCCTGCTCGGCCAGCGACTGAAGATGCGTCGAGAGTTGCGACAGTTCCTCGGTGCGGCGCTTCACCAGCAGCTCCAGCTCGGTGCCGCGCTCGGCGAGATCCTCGGTCTCGCGCTCCTTGGAACGTATGTAACCGACGACCAGACGGCACAGCAGCAGCACCAGGAGCACACTGGCCACGAGCGCGGTACTGGTAATCGTAAGGTTTATCCACCGGGCGATCCGCCACGAACGGCTCGCGGCCAGGATGTTGTCCGTTTCCTGTGCCTGGATCTGGCGCACCCGCTGCGAGACCTGCGCCATGGTCCACCTGCCGATATCAGTCCGAATCAGGTCAAGGGCTGCGCTGGGCCCGTGCTGGCGGTAGAGATTCAGCGTCTCCGCCATCTCGACCAACTTCGCGTTGCTCAGCCTCTCGACCCGCTCAACGTCCGCGCGTACCGCCCCGTCGGCGCTCGCGAACGCCTGGTCGAGCTGACGCAGCGCCTCAGGGATCCTGCGGACGGATTCCTGGTAGGGCTCAAGGTATCCGGCATCGCCCAGCAGTATGGAGCCGCGTTGACTGCTCTCGGCCTGGCTTAGCAGTTGCAGAACCTCCGCCAGCGCGTGCTCACGCTGCGCGCCCCTTTCGACCTGACGCCTTACTTCCTCCAGCTTGCGTTGTCCCAGCTCGGCAGCCACGAACAGTCCGAGCACGGTCGCCAGCAGTAACGCGACCAGCATCATCTGGCGAGCAGCGGCTGAATTCATGGTCGAAGACCGAGGCAGGTCCCTGATACTCAATGGAAGGCGGGGCCGCGACACGAGGTCGCGGGCGCGGCTCCGCGCTGAAGACATCATACCGCGATCGCTCCCCAGGGAGGTCCAGGCACCTCGGCGCGGGCGTGTCGTCCCACTCACAGCGCAGCGCCGCCCTCGCCTTCCCAGCGCTCAGTCTCCTCGCGCTGGTACTGCCGACGTGCCCGCGCACTGCGGCTGAGGCGGCCCGCGTACCACGCGCCAAATCCAATGGCCAACGCGGTCAGAATCAGCTTGCGCACGCGACTGCAGGACTTTGCCGGCGGTCTTCAGACCCGCGGGCTGCGCCGTTGTCCGAAGTTAGCGGCGGCCGACCAGGAAACCGATGACGAGTCCCGCTACCGCGGCAATGCCGATTGCATCCCACGGCTGATCACGCACGTAACGGTCACCCGCCTCGAGCGCTTCCTTGGCCTGGCGCTGCACCTCATCCGTACCGTCGGAGATCGCTTTCTTGGTCGTAGCGACCGTGCTTTCGACCTTGGCGCGCAGGCGGGCCAGCTCAGGGTCCGCGGCGTTGCCGACGCGCCGAACCAGATCCTCGACGTCGGCGATCAGTTTGTGCACTTCCTGACTGGCTGCCACGCGAGCATGGCGGGCTGCGTCGCGCGCAGCGCCCTTGACGGTCTTGGCATCGTGACGAAGTTCGCGGTCGAGATCATTGGCTGCAGGTTCCATGGGGGGTGCCTCCTTCCAAAGGTTGAGCGTTGAGCCTAGGCCCAGGGGCGACCCAGAACCAGCGCGATCACCGCACCGATCAGGAACAGCACGAACAGCACCTTGGCAATTCCGGCGGCACCGGCGGCGATCCCGCCGAAGCCAAAAATGGCCGCGACGATCGCGATAATGAAAAACACTGCTGCATAGTGAAGCATGGCAGCCTCGCTGGTTGCTCTGGGATGAAACGCGCCGCCAAACTACTGCGACCGGAGCAGCGTTTGACAGCGCACTCGACTATCCACCGCACCGGGATAGCCGTCGGTCGGGAGGCCGACTGAAGAAATGTAGGATTTGGGCTACACAACAGGAGTGCAACGGCGCACGTGCCTCTTTCGTGGCGCGGCAGCGGCCTGTGCCGTTCGCTCAGGCGAGATTTGCCGCGGCAAACTCCCAGTTGATCAGCTGGTCCAGGACCGCATGCACGTGGTCCGCGCGCCGGTTCTGATAGTCGAGATAGTAGGCGTGTTCCCAGACGTCGATCGTCAGCAGGGGTTTGAGCTGTTTCGGCAGCGGGTTATCGCTGTTGCCGGTGTTGATGACCCGCAGGTCCGAGCCATCGAGGACGAGCCACGCCCAGCCTGATCCAAACTGTTCGATCGCCGCCTTCGCGAGGTGTTCCTTGAGTGTCTCCAGAGTGCCGAATGAGGCTCGGATCTTCTCGTTGAGCGCGGTCGGAATGCCGGTGCCGGTTTTCGGCGTGAGGCTGTGCCAGTAAAACGCGTGATTCCACGCCTGAGCCGCATTGTGGAGGATTGCCGCGTGCTCCGCTTTCTGCGCCGTGCGCACGATCAGGCTCTCGAGAGAAAGACCCGCAAAGCGCGTGCCCTCCACCAGCTGATTGAGTTTGACAACATAGTCCTTGTGATGCCTGCCGTAATGAAATGAGAGCGTCTCGGCGGAAATCACCGGCTCGAGTGCGTCGTTCGCATAGGGAAGGGGTGGTAGCACGTGCACTGGGTAGGGGGAGCGGGCTAGCAGAGGTGCAATCATTAGGCTCTCTCCTTGATCTGCCGGTAAGGCCGTAGCGACCATCCCCGTCGCTTCAGTATGTGGAGCCTGTCATGCAACGCCTGTCAGAGAAGCGCGCGAGGCCTTGTCGGAAATGCCAAACGGTGGCGCCTTAGGACATCGCTCTCGCGTGTGACGAGATGGCGGGATGTAGGAGGTCGCCTACGCGACAATCCGTTGTCAGCCGACACCGAACCGGGGCCGGTGCCGTCACACCGCCCGCTGCTAAACCATTATGCTTACGCCCCAGGTTGTCGGGCTGCTGTGAGGGACGCCCATGATGGAAGCCGCGTTGGTCTCGAGGTCCGCCGAGCAAGGCGCACTACGGGCCCGCAACGCGGAACTCGCCGGCCAGCTGCGTGCCGCCGCCATGCAAGGCGACGAGGCGCGCATCAGGCGTCTGTTGTCGGACCTGCTGCGCTTTCAGGGACTGACCAAGGGACAGCGAGTCTCGCTGCAGCTGAAGGCGTTGCTGAACCTGGTGCAGGCGTTGCGCTGTGTGGCACTCACGGACGATCTCACCGGTTTGTGTAACTGGCGTGGCTTTATGCAGACCGCCACGCGGCTGCTCGACGTAGCGACCCGCGATGGGGAATCCGCCCACCTCATCTACTTCGAGGTGAACGATCTGGAGCGGATCGCCCAGACCATCGGGCGCTCCGCGGGCGATGTCCTGATCAGGCAGATGGGCAACTTCATGCGCGATCTGTTCCCCAGCTATGGCGTCTACGAGGTCATCGGACGGCTGAGCGGCGCGGAGTTCGCCGCCCTGACGACGAGTCCGGAGTACGCTTCGCGCAGCGCGATTCTACTGCGCGCCCGTAGGCCGCAAACGCGAAGCAGCGATCTTCCGGCGCTGTCCCTGAGCGTGGGAGTCGCGCACTTCAATTCACGGCGTCCCGTAGGCATCGACGAACTGCTCACGAGCGCCAAGCAGGGAATGCACGAGAACAGACGGGCAACTCAATTCGCGTCGTCCGACATGACCCCCCACACGGTCTGACGCGTCTTTAACGGCCTCGAGGCGGAGGACGAGATGTGATTCGAAGGTTGTGAGCGTGGCTGCGCTGCCAGGATGGCAGCGCAATCAAGGATGAAGACAATGCCAGGGATGGCAACCGCCTCTAGGGATTAACGGTATCAGACCCCGCTCAGCATCCGGAAAGTCATCGCCCCCGCCTCTGAGGCCGCTCCTTTTTCCCCGTGCCGCCGCTCATTTGAACGCATAGCGTATCGCTGAACGCATAGCGTATCGCGCAGTAGTTACGTGCGGCCGCGGATCGCGCGTCGGTCGGATCGATCCCCGTGGAACAATTCGCCTTCCCAGGCATCTGGAGTGATGTCGTCCCCAGGTGAGCGCGAACACGGATCAGATGAGAAGGTGTAAACCACTGTGCGTTTTGGCCTTCGTCGTCATCCTTACGGGCACTCTTCCCGGATGTGCCGCGTATAGCGCATACAGAGAGTGTGGAGCCCGCGGATGCCCCGGCGACGCGGGGATCACGGCCGCGGTACGGGCACTGTTGAATCAACATCCGGCATTGGGGCCGCCAAATCAGGTCTACGTGCAAACTCTGGATGGTGTCGTGTACCTGACTGGTCAGGTCGCCACCGACTTGCAGCGCGACAGCGCCGAATCAGCCACCCACGAAGCGACCGGGGTGAGTCGGGTCATCAACACCATCGCCTTGACCTACTCCGGTAGGTGACCAGTCCGGAGTAAGCCTCGCGCAACGCGATCATGTTGCGTGCCCGGAGTGTCTGCGCGCTGCCACTGCCAACTTGCGCCCTCGGTAAATCGAAGCACGCCAGATCGCCGCCGCTATACGGGGGTTTTACCGTCCATCATTTCGGGGGTTTTCCCTACTGTTGGAATTGGTAGTTCACTGTATCCTAACACCAGCTTTTAGAGTATTGCTTTTTGTCGCAGCATCAATGTTGCGTCTGACTACCTGGGGGATATCCCTACCGGGCGGGTGTTTGAGCCTGTCCGCCAGGCGGCCGGATACACGGCACGCCAATTCTCGACTAAGTAGCGGTGCGGATGACCGAGGCATTCATGTCTGGTTGTCCGTCAGAACCATTCTTCACCCCATGGAGATCAACCATGAGAGCTTTATCGCTTTCTTTCCTTCTGCCTCTGTCTGCTATTTGTGCGGTGGCCCAGGCGGCCGGGACGATCACGCACCCGGTCGCTAACCTCGAAGTGAAGCCGCCCCCTGGCTGGAACGTGTCGTACTGCACGATCTCGGGACCCGCGTCCGCTTACTCGTGGGCCACGCCCACTAACGGGGAGATTTGTCACTTCAGTTACCTGAACTATGCCGGGACCTATACGGTCACGGTGTACGAGGAATCACCGACGCGAGCACCCGTCACCAGCGAGCAGGTGGCCATCAGTCCTCTGCCTCCCGGTCAGCCGGTTCCCACGGTTATCGTTCAGATGCAAGCCGACTAGCGCAGGACACGCAGGTGAAGTGCGCGCGCCTCGAACTGCCCGACGGTCACGGCGTGATCGTGTGCGCTACGCACCGGCTCGAGCGCCGGTGCAGGATCTGCGGGCAGCGGGGCGCGCAGCCGTAATGCTAAGTGCTCGCGACCGGTGCGCCGCCGGTCGCGAAGCACGCTAACGACTCTGGCAGCGGTGGATTCGTCCGTCCCTCGTTACCGGTCGAAGTCGTACTCCTTCTTGTAGAACTCGTACCATTGTCGCGTCTGCCGGTCGTCCGGCAAGTGCTCGGACAGGAACTTGAGCTCCTGAAGCGACTTGTCGGCCCGGGAAGCGTTCAGGTAGAGATCCATCAGGCGCCAGTGGTACGCGAGATCGTGCGGCGCCAGGGCTTCGGCCCGTTCATACCATTCGATCGCCTTCGAGATCCAATTCATCTCGAAGAGGTAAAGATCTCCCAGCGCAGCGCGGATGGCGGGGTCGCCCGGCGCGCCGCGCGCCCGCTCCTCGAGCGCTCTCGCGACCTCCGGCAGCGCGAACGGATAAGCGGGCCGCGGCGGCGTGCGAACGTGCCGGCCGTACACCGTGCTATTGGCATTCGGCATCCCCATCGCCCGCAGCGCCGGAATGAATTCGTTGTCAGCGTATTTCACATGGAAGTTCACATCGTTTTCGAAGCGATGGAAGTACGTCCATGCCTTCGGCTCATCCACATACCACAGGTCATCGGTGCCACGACGCAGCACGAGTGGCAGATTCGACTTGCCGGGCTGCGGGACGAGGAGCGCAAGATCGCCCGCAAACAGCAGGCGGTGCGGTGTGGCAGCCCGCAGGAACTCAAAGATACGTTTCTGCTGCGCCTCGTCGCGCGGCACAACGGCTCGAAAGATCCGGCTGCCCTGCGTGAGAAGCGGTAGCCGGGGATCGCCGATCCCCAACGCGAGCGACGTCAGGTAGCGCTGGACCGTAGCGCCCACATCGGTCGACGGAGTGTACGCACCCAGTTGCGAGTCCGGCAGATGCCGGATCGCGCGATCGTAATCCTCGAGCGAGCGCCGGTACCCGCCGACTAACGCTCCGGCGCCTCCTGACAGGAATTCGGCGTTGAGCCAACCTGGGGGAGCCGCCGGGTCGGCCTGGTCGCGCGAACCCACTCCGCGCAGATTCGTCGTGATAATGAGTTCGGAAATGAAGTCCTGCGGAACCTCGGACAGCATGTAGGTTTTCGCTGCCTCCTCGAGCCGCCGGCAGACAATATCGGGAATGTCGCCCTCGAGTGCATACGAGACCTCGATTTTCATCAGGTTCTCCCTGGCGCTGTAGAGGTACAGGATGCCTCGCCCATTGCGCCGCTGGCCGATGCGGAACCTCGAAAACTGCTCGGCGGCGGTTTCCTCAATGGTCCGGCCGGGCGGGAGGTGCGGCAGAAGGACCAGGGCGTTCTCGATGCCTGACTTCTGCTCTGCGAGCTTCAGGCTCATTCTGAAGGCGAGGTCGAAGTCGTGACGACCGGTCTCGTTGACCAGCACATACCGGGGGCGCGGCGCCTCGCGTGGCTGCCACCGCAGGTATGCGGCGCCAGCGACCGCGGCGGCCAAGGTCAGTGCGATCGCAAACCGGTAGGTCAGCCGGCTAGACCACATCCACGATATCTTCCTTCGTCGAGGTTCCAACCCGACCGAATCCGCGCAGCTCAGAACTCGCCGAAGGCGCTTGTCTTGCGTCCGTCGCTCGAGTAATTGACGAGGAACGGCTCCAACGAGTTCGGATTCAGGCCGTACACCGATCGGTCCCGGCCCTTGTTCTTCAGTACGACCACTGGCGTCTCGCGAGGCCCGAACAGACGGAAAATGCCGGCCGCGTGCTGCTGAGTGTCGTTCAGCACCACGAACGGTTGCTCGCTTTCGCCCGGTGCGTACAAGCCGAGCACGAGGCGGTTCCTTCCGGCCGTATCGTAGAAGAAAACTCCCGGACCGCCGTCCGGCGACATGGCCAGTTCCGCGCGCGTCCGGCCCGTGTTGTCCACAAGCTGGATCCTGCGGGCTGACAGCAGCTCCTGCGGTTGTGCAGCCGCCGCCGTTGCCATCACACCGTGGGACTGGCTGTCTGACAGGTAGGGCAGCAGCCATGCGCCCATGACACCCCCGGCGAACCCGGACAGAATCCCCGCAAGATATGCTTTGTTCACAGGCGGATACCTCCTCGAGCGCTTAGGACGACGTACCCGAGTCGATCCAGGACTCACGCTTGCGCGCGCTATAGATGATTCGCGTACCAGCGACTCGAATGGTTTCGCATCGAACGAGTAGCACCTGCGAGCGAAGCGATTGCCGAGTTTGCGCGCGAACAGGTTCTCGAGGGCACTAGCCGAATCGAGCCGTTGTCAGTCGCGAGACGCCTGACCGACTATCGGTTTCTCACGGCGTTCTTCCTCGCTCAGCGTGTACAGAGCTTCCGGAATCGCCTCAAGTCTCTCGCGCGGGATCGCGTGACCACTTATCTCGGACAAACCGTAAGTGCCTTCCTCGATTTTTTTCAAGGCACGATCAACGCGCTCGAGCCTCTGGACGTCGCGAACGACCAGGTTGCCATCCCGCTCAAGCGTGTCGAGTCGTTGTGCATCGTCCTCGAACTCGACAGCCTCACGAGTGCTCCTCCCTCTTACATCCGCTTCATCAGACTCAGCTGCTCGAGCCGCCGCGAGAAGATTCGCGCGCAAGCGAAGCAACTGCTGGCGCTGCTTTTCCACAAACGCTGCATCAAGTCCAACTTTGACGGTTTGCATATCTGGCTCCGTCGCGAAATCGTTCTGGTGCTGGCGCCATTATGCCTTGATTTACCGCTCTAGCGAGCTTCACGATGCCGCCAGCATCGTGGGCGCCTCATTCGGCCCCCGGCAACGAGGTCGCAGCACGCTTTGGTTTGCTTCACGCTGCCCGCCTACCTCATCGAGCTCTACCGCGAAACCTTCAAAAACGATCTCTCGCGCATCAACGGTGACCCGAGCTGGACCGTGCCGATGCCCACGCGCTATGTGATCGGCACAGACGGAGTGGTAGCGTACGCCGAGGTGAACCCCGACTACACCCGCCGGCCCGATCCGGAGCGGCTGCTGCTGGTGCTTTCAGCTATGAAAAATCCGCTGCTGACTGATCGGAGACAACGATGAAAACTCATGCGTTCGAAAGCTATCGCGACAAATATGAAAACGTGCGGATGAAGCGAGAAGACGGCATCCTCGAGGTAGCTTTGCATACTCGAGGCGGCTCTCTTGTGTTCAACGGCTACGTGCACGAGGCGCTAGTTCACGCGTTCCGCGACATCGGCGACGATCCGGACAACCACGTCGTGATCCTCACCGGTACCGGAGACGAGTTCTGCGCCCGAATCTCGTCGGACGGGTTCGATTTCTTCACGCCGACCGGCTATGACAAGATCCTGCGCGAGGGTACGAAGATCCTCGGGAACATACTCGATATCGAAGTACCCATGATTGCGGTCGTCAATGGACCGGTGACCGTGCATTCCGAGTACGCGCTTCTTTGCGACATCGTCCTTGCCGCTGAGGGCGCGTACTTTCAGGATGCACCGCATCCGGCATTTGGTATCGTGCCGGGCGACGGCTTACACGTCGTGTGGCCTGAAGTCATCGGGGAGATTCGCGGCCGGTACTTTCTGCTGAGCGGCCAAAGACTCAGTGCGGCAGAAGCAAAGGGGTACGGCGCCGTTAACGAGGTCGTGCATCGCGAGGCCCTCCTTCCACGAGCCTGGGAATTGGCGCGATATCTCAAGAAGCAGAACCCGCTGACGCTGCGGTATACACGCATGGCGCTTTCAACTCGCTTCCGCCGTCGCCTCCAGGAGAGCTTGTCCTACGGACTCGCGCTCGAAGGCATCTCGGCAGCACAAGTCGCGGCAATGAATGTGCAAAAGTCCAATGAGGGTTGAGTCCAGGCCAACCCCGCGACGGCTGTCAAGACGGAGATCGAGGTAGTGTTCGAAGATCTCAACTATGAGGAACTGAAAAGGCGGGCCAACTCGCGATTGCCGGACCGAGTGGTCACCACGCTCGAGGCTCACGGCGAGCGGCGCTCGGTAGCTGGTGGCGAAACACTATACCGGGTCGAAGACCGCCAGTACCCGCTCGTCTACGCGATTTCTGCCACCCTGCAGATACGGGATCCCGACGGGATGGTATTGGGGGTCATGGAGCCGGGGCAGTTCACAGGCGAACTGGCGCTACTTTTCGGCCAGACGGCCTTCGCCGACTGCATCGCCGTCACGCCGGGCGAGGTTCTGCTGGTCGCGCCGCGGACGATCGCCGAGCTGGTCCAAGTCGATCCGGAAGTGAGCGACGTCCTGCTGCCCGCCTTCGCCGCGCGGCGCCTGCTGCTGATGCAACGCCAACAGGGCACCCTGACGCTGGTGGGCCACGAGGGGGCACCCGCTCTACAGCGGCTGCTCGAGTATGCCGAACGCAACCGCATCCCGTATCGCTGGCTGAACCCTGCAGATCCCGTTCAGAAAGAGGAGATCCGGGCACGCGCGCTTGAGGGCTCCGCCGTGAAGGTGATGGTTCGCGGTCGACACGTGCTGCAGGAGCCCTCCGTGGCGGAAGTGGCACGCGCCCTCGGACTGGAACTCGCCGCTGACGATACTGATCCCGTGGACTTGATCATTGCCGGCGCGGGACCGGCCGGCTTTTCAGCCGCGGTCTACGGCGCCTCCGAGGGACTGCGAACGATCCTGTTCGACGACGTGGCGATCGGTGGCCAATCGGCCGCCTCTTCCCGAATCGAAAACTTCCTCGGATTTCCGACCGGTGTCTCGGGCGCCGACCTCGCCTTCCGGGCGGAGCTGCAGGCGATCAAGTTCGGTGCGCGCGTGGCCGTCCCACGCCGCGCGGAGAAGCTTCAGCCCAGCACCCGTCCGGGATACTACGAGGTCACTCTGGATGACGGCACCAATCTCCTCGGGCGATCAGTGGTGATCGCGACCGGAGCCCGCTACCGCAAGCTCGGAGTGCCTGAGGAGGAGCGTTTCCAAGGCGCGGGTCTCTACTACGCCGCCACCGAGCTGGAGGCTCGGACCTGCAAGGGCCAGGACGTCGTGGTCGTCGGCGGCGGTAATTCCGCGGGCCAAGCTGCGATGTTCCTCGCCTCTCGCGCCTCCTGTGTGCGCCTCGTCCACCGTGGCCGCGACCTGTCGGACACCATGTCCCAATACCTCATCGAGCGCCTGCGTCATGCCGCAAATGTGAGCATCGAGACGCGCTCCCAAGTGGTCGAGCTCTCGGGCGACGAACATCTTCGAACCGTTCACATCCGCGACGGCGAAGGACGCGTGGTGGCGCGATCGGTCGGCGGCCTGTTCATCATGATCGGTGCGGACCCCTGCACAGGATGGCTCAAAAACGCGGTGCGGCTGGACGACCGCGGGTTCGTGCGGACAGGAGAGGATTGCGGCCCCGATGCGTCGGTGCCCTTCAACGTCTTTCAGACCAACCTGCCGGGCGTCTTCGCGGTGGGTGACGTCCGCTCGGGCTCGGTGAAGAGAGTCGCCTCCGCTGTCGGCGAGGGATCTGTCGTCGTTCAGGCGATTCACGCCCGGCTCGCCTCGCTCCGATGGGCGAAGCCGGAAGCGGGCGATGTTGCCTTCGTGCAGCCCGTTGAGTTCCCTTAGAGCCAATTGAGTGAATCGCCCAAGATCTTCCGCCGCCGGCGACCCGCCATCGAATATCGCGTCAGACTTCCGCTTGCAGTGAATCAGCATTTGTGGTCAGCGTGTGCGACGCTAGCGTGCCGATATGATGGCAGCCTTTGACGGCGTACCACCACAGACCTGCTCCGAGAATCACGGCGATGTAGACGAACGCACCCCAGGTGTTGTACCAGGGTGCGCCGTAGACGGCTTCGCGTGGCCACGCCAGGTTGATCGACATCCCCGCGCCCCACAGCACCGCGACGATGTTGACGAACATTCCCCACCTGCCCATGGTGAAGTAGCCACCTGCCACGAGATCTGCGGGGGGCCATTGCCCTTCCAGGCGCTTCTTCAGCAGTGGGCCCGTCACCATCAAGTACGCCAGGTAGATCATGATGATCGCAATCGAGGTCAGCACCGTGAAAATTTTGGGCTGTCCGATGTTGACGACCAGGATCAGCTCGGCAATCACGCCGATCACTATGGCAGGAACAATAGGCGTCTGCGTCTTGGAATTCACCCGCGCAAGCTTCTCCCCGAACGGCAGTGCGTTGTCGCGCGCCATTGCGAAGGTCAATCGGATAGCCGCGGTATGCACGGCCAGCGAGCACACCGTCACCGCGACCACGATGCAGACCAGGAAGATCTTGCCCAGCGGACCCCACATCACCTGCTCGACGATGTATTGCAACCCGCCGCTGCTGCTGCCGATCCTCGGATCACCCAGATTGGGCGCCGCCATGACCGCGAACACCAGGATTGCACCACCGATGACGAACGAGGCCAGGATGGCCCGCAGAATGGCCCGGGGAGCGGTGCGCCGAGGCTCCAACGTCTCCTCACCCAGTGAACTGGCGGTGTCGAAGCCGTACATAACGTATCCGGAGGCCAGCGACGCCACCAGGAAATCGCCCAGAAAGCCCCAGCTCTTGCCAGCACCGTAGCCGTTGGTGGAGAAGAAGACTTCGGGACCTCGCTTGGTGTTGAGCGCCAGGATGATCGCTATGAGGCAGGCAGCAATCAGCTCGACAAAGACGCCCGCGCTGTTGATCGTCGCCATCAACCGCACTCCGAGCGCATTGACGACGGTGGTGAACAGGATCAAGACCGTGCCGAGCATCACCGCGTTCGTGGCGAAATCGTAGGTACCACTGCCGTCGCCGATGATCTGGAAGCCGCTCCACAGCCGCGGCAGGTTGAGTTGCAGCGCTAGCACCACGGCGGACAGGGTGACAATCGACGCAGTCAGCATCAGCCAGCCCGAAGACCAACCTACGATCCGGCTGCCCAGTAGCTTGGACCAGTTATAGACCGATCCGGCGATAGGGTATTTGGCGGCCAGCTCCATGAAGCACAGCGCGACCGCCAACTGACCGATGAGTACCAGCGGCCAGGACCATAGATAGGCCGGCCCGGCAGTGCCGAAGCCGAAATAGAACAGCTGAAAGGTACCGGTGAGTATTGAGATATAACTGACGCCGGCAGCGAAGCTGCCGAACGCCCCGATGCTGCGAGCAAGCGATTCTTTGTAGCCGAAGTGCTCCATGCCGCTGTCGGTCCGTCCGGTAGGCTTGTTCTTAACCACGCCTTTGTCCTCTCTGAAATGGGTCGCCGCTCGGGAAAATCCTACCGACGCTCGGCTGAGCGCGACATTAGCAGTGCCAACCGTCCAACCGGTAGTGTTGACCCCGAGCCGCCGCTCGTCGACCTCCCCAGCGACGCATATCGGGGTGCATTGTTCGTGGATGCCTACATCCAGTTCCGGGACATCGTGAAAGCCGGCTATGCGGCCGCTATCGGCCCGGCCGTCGAGCAGATGACCGGTAAGAAGCCTCGCTCCTTGAATACTGGGCGCGCGACAACGTTAGACGGGGGCCATCCTCAATTCGTACGGTTTGCGTGTGTCACACCCGCAGCTGCGACTGTTGATGTTCCGCATGCATCATCTCGAAACCTTTGCCACGATTTTTATTTCGGTGATTCCACTCGTCGGAATCAGTCTTGCAACCTGGATCGCGGTCCATGCAGGAACACCGGCGAGCATTACTACCCGGAGGTCCTAACGTGCCACCTGCGCGGTCGATAGCGCCGCCGCCCGACCACGCCGCACCAGGTACGCGAGCAGCGCAACGGCGATGGAGATAGTGCTGGTCCAGAACTCGACACGGTGCGAAGGCGTCAAGGCCATCGCGATCAACACCATTAGCATCCCCGCGATCGCTAGGTAGCTCAGCCACGGAAACAGCCACATCGGCAGCGACGGTGCGGGTCCGCCGGCGCGCTCGCGCGCCCGTCGTGTCCGCACCTGCGACACCGCGATGGCCAGATAAATTACGGCGATGATGGCGCCGGAAGCGTTCACCAGAAAGGCGAACACGACGCTCGGCGAGAGAATCGCGGCGATTACCCCTGCCAATCCCACCGCGCTCGCGAGCAGCACGGCTCGCGCCGGCACGTGACGACTGTTGGTCCGCACCAGCCAGCGCGGCGCATCGCCGCGACTGGCGAGGACGAACAGCACTCGGGAGGCAATGTAGAAGGACGAATTGAGGCACGACAGCACCGCGGTAAGAATCACCGCAGCCATGAATTCGCTCGCGTAGGGGAAGCGGATTCCGTCCAACGCCAGGGTGAAGGGCGACTGACCCGACACCACGCGGGTCCAGGGCACCGTGCTTACGATCACGAAGATCGAGCCGATGTAGAAGATCAGAATACGGCTGATGATGGTGGAGGTCATCCTCGCCACCGCCCGCGCCGGCTCCGGCGATTCCGCTGCGGCAATCGTCACCACCTCAGCACCCATCATGGACCAGATGACTGTCGTCACGGCGGCCAGCACGGCGAACGGCCCACGCGGCGCAAACCCGCCGTAAGCGACCAGGGTCGAGAAGGTCGACCCGCTCGGAGAGCGATAGCCCAGGGCGTGTGCGCCGACGACGACAATGAAGACGAGAATGGCCGCGACCTTGATCGAGGCAAACCAGAACTCGAACTCGCCGTACGCGCGCGCGGACATGAGATTCACGCACGTCATGGTCAGCATCAGGGCGGCCCCGATCTGCCACATCGGCAGCGGCAGCCAGCGCTGGATGATTCCGGCCCCGGCGATCGCCTCGACCGGGATCACGATCACCCAGAAGTACCAGTAGAGCCAGCCGACCGAGAATCCGGCCCAGTTGCCGAGCGCCGCCCGCGTGAACTCTGTGAACGAGCGCACCTGCGGCATATCGACCGCCATCTCGCCGAGCATGCGCATGATTAGCAGGATCAAGAGGCCCGTGAGCGCGTAGCTCACGATGATCGCAGGGCCCGCGGCGGTGATCGCCACGCTGCTGCCGACGAATAGACCTGCCCCGATGATGCCGCCGATGGTGATCATCGAGACGTGGCGTGGCCGCAGCGAACGGCTCAGCGCGTTCTGATCCGCCGGAGCGGTCGTCGGTACTTCGATCATCGGATGTCGAGTATACCGGCTCGCGAGCTGGCTGCTGACTTCCGCTGCGCTCGAGGTGGTCGGCGAAGGAGAGCCAGGACTCTTGCTGCGACCTCATGTCGGCTCCCTCAACGTGCAGCGCACCCGCCGCTGCCCATCAGTACTCGCTGGACGAATCGAGCGCCTCAGTGCGAGCAGATCGCGCGCCTTGGAGATTCGGTCGCAGCATATGGGAATGTCGCGCTTCGCGGATGGCGGCCTCGACGGAAATCGCCCAAGCCTTCGCCTCCTTCAGGTTGGGAAACGTAGCGCTCTCAGCCTTCACGTCCCTTGGGTCTCACCTGCACGCGATAGGTGACCTCCTGCGTGCGCGGCGAAACGATGCGCTGTATGGACGCCACTGAAGTCTCTCCCGCTGCACGGCGTGCAGTTGTGAATGTTGGTGGACGGTTTCACTGCACGGAGCGTGAAATGGAAAAATAAAAAGGCACAGCAGCCTGAATGCGCTGAAGTGCCTGATTTTATAGGGTTTTAAATGGGGCGTGACGGAATCGAACCGTCGACCAGCGGATTAAAAGTCCGATGCTCTACCGACTGAGCTAACGCCCCACCGATGTTGGACCGGCGGCTCGGTGACCCCCTTGCTTCGGGCTGGCCGTGCGGGGGCGGCATGATACTACAGCGGCGGGCCACGAGCCCCCGCGTTGACGACAGCCTCGGGCGCAGCCTACCTTGCGTGTCTGATGCCTCCCGAAGCGCAGACGGTCCTGCATACCTGGTGCCGCCAGAGCGATTGGAATGCGCCGACTATCGTCGGCGGCGCCGGCGCGCGACTGCTGACGGCCGATGGGCGCTCGATTCTCGATATGAGCAGCCTGGCTGAATGCAGCAATCTCGGTCACCAGCACCCACGGATCGTCGAGGCCGTGCGTGCGCAGGCTGCCAGACTGTGTTTCGTCACCAATGCCTGGGGGGCGGAGCCGCGCGCGCGGCTCGCGGAGCTGCTGCTGGAGAAGTCCGGTTTCGAGGGCGGGCGTGTGTACTTCACGCTGGGTGGCGCCGATGCCAATGAGCATGCGGTGAAATTCTCGCGCCAGGCGGGCTGTAAACCCCACGGCTGGGTGATTACCCGCGAGCGCTCCTATCACGGGGCAAGTTACGGGGCGATGGCGCTGTCGGGCGACGCCCGCACGGCTGACCAGGTCGATCCCACGGCGCATCGGGTGGTGCACGTTCCTCCGCCCTACGCTTACCGGTGCCCGTTTCAGGCCGAGAGCGAGGACGTCTGTGGCACCGCGGCTGCCGAACGCATCGCTGCCGTCATCGATGCACACGGACCGCAGGAGGTCGCGGCCGTGCTGATGGAGCCCAACGCCGGAACCAACGGCATAGTGGCGCCGGACACCTTCTGGCCTGCGCTCAGGCGCACGACGCGGGCACGGGACGTCTATCTGATCGCGGATGAGGTCATGAGCGCGTTCGGTCGTTGCGGCGAATGGTTCGCGTGGCAGCGCTACGGCGAAGACGGCCGCCCGGACCTGATGGCGCTCGCCAAGGGGCTGACCGGTGCCCACCTGCCGCTGGGCGCGGTCGTGCTCTCTGCGGCCGTGGCGCGCGCGCTCGAGCCGCAGACTCTGTTCACGGGTCTCACCTACTCCGGACATCCACTGTCGTGCGCCGCCGGTGTCGCGGCCATCGAGAGTTACGCGGCGGAGGATCTGATCTCACGCTCGCGCGAGTTGGGTGCGACCATGTTCAGGCGGTTGCGCGAGATGCAGCACGGAAATCCGCTGATCGGCGACGTGCGTGGCGGCCATGGCCTGTTCGCAGTCCTCGAGCTGGTCCGCGCCCGTCACAGCCGCGAGCCGCTGTCACCCTGGCCGGAGCTGCACGTGGAGCTGAGACGACTGCTGGGCGCGGCCATGGACGCGGGTGTGTCGTTCGCGGCACGCGGCAACCTCATTCTGCTCGCGCCTCCGCTCGTCATCGGCGAGCACGACCTCGCCGACGCGCTCGACCTCCTCGATCGCTTGCTGGGCTCGCTCGCACAAGCGATCCGTACGGGAAGGCAGCCATGAGTTTCAAACTCACCTATTCGACGATGTTCGATCCGCCAGCGCAGCTGCACGCAAGCTTCGATTCCGCCGTCGCGCGCGCGCTCGAGAAGCTCGGCGGCAGGCATGCCCTGCACGTTGCCGGCGAGGAGCGCGGGACGGCGCGCTACTTTGTGAAGACCAATCCCGCCGACTGCGAGCAGGTGCTGGGCGAGTTCCCCGCCGCGAGCGCTGCGGACACCGCCGACGCCGTGCGCGCGGCCGCTAGCGCCTGGCGGACCTGGAGGCGCACCAGCCCCGCGCGGCGCGCGCAGCTGTTGCGGCGCGTGGCCGGCCTGATCGAGGAGCGTGTTTACGACATTGCCGCGGCGCTGACACTGGAGGTCGGCAAGAACCGCATGGAGGCGCTGGGAGAGGCGCAGGAGACCGCGGATTTTTTCACTCTGTATGCCGAGCAGTTCGAGCGCCACGGCGGCTTCGATCGGCCGCTACCGGACGATCCGCTGAGCACGCACGTTTCGCACAATCGCAGCGTGCTGAAGCCCTACGGCCCCTGGGTCGTGATCGCGCCGTTCAATTTTCCCCTGGCGCTTGCGGGCGGGCCGGTCGCCGCCGCGCTGGTGACCGGCAATACCGTTATCGTGAAGGGGGCGAGCGCCACACCGTGGGCAGGCAGGCTGCTCGCTGACTGCGTTCGCGATGCCGGATTGCCGAGCGGAGTGTTCAACTATCTCAGCGGTCAGGGCGAGGTGGTCGGTGCCGCACTGATCGCAGATCCCGCCGTGGCGGGCGTCACCTTCACCGGCTCCCACGAGGTCGGAATGAGCATCGCACGCGCGTTACAGGCGCCGCCGTTCCCGCGTCCCTGCATCGCCGAGATGGGCGGCAAGAATGCCTGCATCGTCACCACGGCGGCGGATCTGGAGCGCGCATCGACCGGCATCATCCGTTCGGCCTTCGGCATGGGAGGCCAGAAGTGCTCCGCCCTCTCGCGTCTGTACGTCCACGAGCAGGTGGCCGACGCCCTGCTGGCCAAGCTGCTGCAGCGGACCGCCGCTATCGGCATCGGTGACCCGGCGCGCCGGGAACATTGGCTGGGACCGGTAACCACGCAAAGCGCATGCGACAATTACGGGCGTTATGCCGCCCTGCTGCGCGACGGCGGCGCGCGCCTCGTGACCGGAGGCGAGCGGTTGCGCGACGGCGTCCTGGCTCGGGGATTTTTCGTCTCCCCCACCATTGCTGAGGCGCCACCCGAGCACACGCTGTGGAACGAGGAGATGTTTCTGCCCATTCTGATGATGCATCGCGTCGCCTCCAACGAGGCTGCCATGGCATTGGCCAACCGCTCCCCGCTCGGACTTACGGCAGGCTTTTACGGCGGCGCGCACGAGGTCAGTTGGTTCAATGAGCACATCGAGGCGGGCGTAACTTACGCGAACCGCCCGCAGGGCGCGACCACCGGCGCCTGGCCGGGTTACCAGGCGTTTGGCGGCTGGAAGGGCTCGGGCAGTACCGGCAAGGCGATCGCCTCCTTCTATTATCTGCCGCAGTACATGCGCGAGCAGTCACAGACCGTGGTCGAGTAACACCCGTATGGCGCTGATGACGCTTGCCGCTGCCATCGCGCAGCACGTGCGCGACGGTCAGAGCGTGGCGCTCGAGGGCTTCACGCATCTGATCCCGTTTGCCGCCGGGCATGAAATCATTCGCCAGCGCCGCCGCCGGCTGCATCTGATCCGCATGACACCCGATCTGATCTGCGACCAGATGATCGGCATGGGGTGTGCCGAACGCCTGACCTTCTCCTGGGGCGGCAATCCCGGGGTCGGTTCTCTGCATCGCCTGCGCGACGCGATCGAACGGGATTGGCCGCAACCGCTGACCATCATCGAGCGCACGCATGCCGAAATGGGCGTGGCCTATCAGGCGGGGGCGAGCGGCCTGCCCTGCGGACTCATGCGCCACTACGCCGAGACCAGCCTCGATCGGGTTAGCGGCGCGCACACCAGGATCCTCACCTGCCCCATCAGCGGCGACTCACTGCTGGCCGTGGCTGCGATCAATCCGGATGTCACGATCCTGCACGCTCAGCAGGCAGACCAGGAGGGCAATGTCCTGATCCGTGGCATCACCGGCGCCGCGCGCGAGGCGGCGCTGGCGGCGCGTTGCCTGCTGGTGACGGTCGAAGCCCGGGTCGAACGCCTCGATGCGCCGATGAATGCGATCGTGCTGCCTCACTGGCTGATCAGCGCGGTCAGCATCGTGCCGGGTGGTGCCCATCCGTCGTACGCCGCCGGCTGCTACCCGCGTGACAATCGCTTCTACGGCGAGTGGGATGCGATTGCGCGCGAGCGCGAGCGCTTCCAGCAATGGATGCAGCAGTACGTGCTCGCAAGCCCTGACCACGCTGAACTCCTGCGGCGTCTGCGGGTCGCGGCGTGAGCGCACCCCGCTACACCGCCGACGAGATGATGACCGTGACCGCGGCCCGGCAACTGCGCAACGGCGCGGTATGCTTCGTCGGCATCGGACTGCCCAGTGCCGCGTGCAATCTGGCGCGGCGCACGCACGCACCTGAGCTGGTCCTGATCTACGAGTCCGGCACGGTGGGCGCCCGCCCGCAGGTCCTGCCGCTGTCGATCGGGGATGGTGAGCTCGCCGAGACCGCGGCCTGCGTCGTTTCCCTCCCGGAGGTGTTCGCGCACTACCTGCAGCGCGGCAGAGTGGACGTGGGTTTCCTGAGCGCCGCGCAGATCGACCGCCATGGCAATCTCAACACCACAGTGATCGGCAGCTACGCCCGGCCGGCCGTGCGGCTGCCGGGCTCCGGCGGCGCTCCCGAGATCGCAGCGCACGCCCGCGAAGTGCTGGTGATAATGAAACAATCGCCGCGCAGTTTTGTCCCGCGTGTTGACTTCCTGACGAGCTGCGGGTACCTCGCCGGCGCAGGCGAGCGCGGCCGCGCCGGCTTTCCGGGAGGCGGCCCGCGGGCCGTGATCACCGACTTCGGTATCCTGCGCCCTCACCCTGAGACCGAGGAGCTGCAGCTGTGCGCAATCTATCCCGACGTTTCGCTGGACGCCGCGCGCGCCGCCACCGGCTGGCCGCTGCGCGTGGTGGACGATCTGCTCGTCTTGCCGGCGCCGCAGCCGGCTGATCTCGCCACGCTGCGCGACCTGCACGCAGCTACCCGCCAGGCGCACGCCGCTGCCGTGCGTATCAACCTGAGGACTCCCGATGCCTCTGCCTCACATCCGCACTGAACTGCCCGGACCCAAGGCCCGGGCATTGATGGCACGCGATCGTGCCGTGAGTTCTCCCTCCTACCCTCGCGACTATCCGTTCGTCATGGCCAGGGGACGCGGAGTCGAGGTCTGGGACGTCGACGGCAATCGATTTCTGGACTTCGCCGCCGGCATCGCCGTGTGCAGCACCGGTCATGCTCACCCGGCGGTGGTGCAGGCGATCAAGAGTGCCGCGGATGATTTTCTCCATATCTCGAGTGACTACTGGCACGAGCGCATGACACGGCTGGCGGAACGCATCAATGAGCTCGATCCGATGCGCGAACCGGTGCAGGTATTCATGTGCCAGAGCGGGACCGAGTCGGTCGAGGGCGCCCTGAAGCTGGCGCGCTACGCGACCGGCCGGCCGCGCTTCATTGCGTTTCTGGGCGGCTTTCACGGTCGTTCCATGGGATCGCTGGCGTTTACTGCCAGCAAGTACACGCAGCAAGCGGGCTTCTTTCCGACCATGCCGGGCGTGACGCACGTACCGTACCCCAATCTGTATCGTCCATTGTTCGCGGGATCCGATCAGGGTCGGGCGACACTGGACTACATCGAGACCGTCCTGTTCCAGAGCAACCTGCCCGCCCAGGAAGTCGCAGCGATCGTGGTCGAGCCCATCCAGGGTGAAGGCGGCTACCTCGTGCCACCGGACGGGTTCCTGCAGGGCCTGCGCACGTTATGCGATCGCTACGGGATCCTGCTGGTCTTCGACGAAGTGCAGAGCGGCGTCGGACGCACCGGCAAGATGTTCGCCTGCGAGCATTGGGGCGTATCGCCCGACATCATGACGCTCGCCAAGGGCCTGGGCTCGGGGTTGCCGATCGGACTGGTGATCGCGAGGAAGGCGCACATGGAAAAATGGAAGCGCGGTGCGCACGGCAACACCTTCGGCGGCAACCCTGTGTGTTGCGCCGCGGCGCTGGCGACGCTCGATCTGGTGCAGGCTGAATATGCCGCCAATGCCGCCCAGGTGGGCGATTACTTCCTCGCCCGCCTGCGCGAGCTGCAGCAACACTTCGACTGCATCGGCGACGTGCGCGGCAAGGGACTCATGATCGGCGCGGAACTGGTCGCCGACCGCACCAGCCGCAAACCCGCCACCGCTCTGTGTCAGAAGGTCCTGACGCGCGCCTTCCACAACGGTCTGCTGTTGCTGTCCTGCGGGGTCAGCACGTTGCGCTTTATTCCGCCGCTCATGGTGAGCCGCGCCCAGGTCGACGAGGCACTGGTGCTACTGCAGGTAGCGCTCAAGGAAGCCCTGGCGAACCCTTGAGCGTCGTGGCTGACAAGGCTGGCGGCACCGGGAGCGCGCGCATTCTCGGCTTTTGGATGTGCACCGCTCTGGTGGTGGGCAACATCATCGGCATCGGCATTTTCAACATGCCGGCGAATCTGGCGCCCTACGGCCTGAATGCCATCACGGGCTGGCTGGTCAACGTGGTCGGCTGTGCCTTCCTGGCGCTGTCCTTCGCCGGCCTCGCCCGCGCCCTGCCACGTGATGACGGACCCACTGCGTACATCACGCGCGCGTTCGGCAAGGGAGTCGCATTCCTGGTGATGTGGTGTTACTGGGTGTCGATCTGGGTCGCGAACGCGGCGATCGCGATCGGCGTGGTGGGCTACATGGCGAGCTTCATGCCCGCCCTCACGCGCACCCCCGGGCTGCCAGCGCTCACCGCGCAGGCGATGATCTGGGCGTTCGTGTTCGTCAGCCTCAGGGGCGCGCGCACTGCCGCGTGGGTGCAGATGCTCACCACGGCGCTGAAGCTCGTTCCGCAATTCGCGGTCATCGTGCTGGGCCTGTGGCTGCTGCTGACGAATCCGGCGATCTACACCGCGCACGTGCCGCCCAACCCTGCCTCATGGCACGAAGTCAGCAGCGTCTCAGCGCTGGCGATGTTCGCGATGCTGGGTATCGAATGCGCCATGATCCCGGCGGCCCGCGTGCGCGACCCGGAACGCACCATCCCGCGGGCGACGCTGGTGGGCACCCTGCTCACGGCTGCGATCTACATCGCCATCTCCGCGGTGCCGTTGTTCCTCATCCCGCAAAAGGAACTGGCTGCCTCCAGTGCGCCGTTCGCCGACCTGTTCGCGCGCGTGCTGGGCGGGTACTACGGCGAGATCCTGGCGATGTTCGTGACGGTAAGCGGACTGGGGGTGCTCAACGGCTGGACCCTGCTCGCGGGCGAGGTGGCGCAGAGCATGAGCCGACACGGCGGCTTTCCCCCTGACCTCTGCCGTGAGAACGCCCACGGTGCCCCGGCGCGGGCTCTGCTGATCACCGGGCTCGTGACCAGCGCCATGCTGCTCATTAATTACACCGATTCGATCGCCAAGGTCTTCGCGCTGCTGATCGAGATCGCAACCGCCGCGACACTGCCGCTGTACTTCGGCTGCACCCTCGCGCTCATCGTCCTGCGGCGGCGCGGGCAGCTGCCATCGGGGAGTCCGCGGGCGGTACTGCCGGTCGCCGCGGCGTTCGCGGCCGTCGTTTACTGCGCCTGGGTGTCGCTGGGACTCGGCGCGGAGCCGTTGCTGTGGACCATCGTGCTGGGCGGCGCCGGCGTGCCGGTTTATCTGTGGTCGGTGCACGTGCACCGGCGCGCCGCGCGCCCGGCAGTCGAGGCGGCCTGAAGACTACCGGCTCTGGTAGCGGGTCGGATCGGGCAGCCCGGCCGCGGCGAAGCCTGCGCGCCGCAGCCGGCACGAGTCACAGCGGCCACAGGCCCGTCCAGCCCCGTCGGCCTGATAGCACGACACGGTCTGGCTGTAATCGACACCCAGTCGGGTACCTTCGCGTACGATCTCGGCCTTGGTGAGGGTGATCAGCGGCGTATGCACGCGGCAGGGCCTGCCTTCGACGCCCGCCCTGGTGGCAAGCGCGGCGAGCACGCCGAAGGCGGCGATGAATTCCGGGCGGCAGTCCGGATAGCCGCTTGAGTCCAGGACGTTGACGCCGATGAACACATCGCGCGCCCCGAGCACCTCGGCCCAGGCGAGCGCCAGCGACAGCATGATGGTGTTGCGCGCCGGAACATAAGTGATCGGTATGCCGGTGGTGGGTGTCTCGGGGACCGTGAGACTTAAGTCGGTGAGCGCCGAGCCGCCTATGCCGGCGAAATCGACGCACATGACCCGGTGCTCGCGCGCACCGCCGGCGCGCGCCACACGCCGCGCCGCATCCAGCTCGGCGGCATGGCGCTGCCCGTAGTCGACCGACAGCGCATGACAGATGAATCCCTGCTGGCGCGCAATCGCCAGCACCGTGGCCGAGTCGAGGCCCCCGGACAACAACACCACCGCGGCAGATGCGTCCACGCTACTTCCCCGGCACATTGCCCCAGAGATATTTGTGCAGCTGGATCTGCAAGCGCACCGGCAGCCGGTCCTCGAGTATCCAGTCGGCGAGCTCGCGCGCCGCGAGCTGCTCATGACTCGGCGAAAACAACACCGTACAACCGGCCGGCAGGGTGAGCTCGCGCAGCTTGCCGCGACTCCATTCGTAGTCGCTGCGGCCGCAGATCACGAACTTGACCAGGTCGCGTGGGCACAGCCGCGCCAGCTCCTCATAGCGGTTGCGGCGTTCCTCGCCCGAACCCGGCGTCTTGACGTCGACGACTTTCGACACACGCGCATCGACGCTCGCGAGCGGCATCGCGCCGCTGGTCTCCAGCGAGACCCGCAGGCCGGCATCGCACAGCAGGGTCAGGAGCTGCGTGCAGCCCTGCTGCGCGAGGGGTTCGCCTCCGGTCACGCACACGAACGGCGTGCCGAACTCGCGCACCCGCGCCACGATCGCCTCCGGCTCCCACCATTCCCCGCCGTGGAAGGCATAGGCGGTGTCGCAATACTGGCAGCGCAGCGGGCAGCCCGTGAGGCGCACGAACACCGTGGGCCAGCCTGCGGTGTCCGCCTCGCCCTGCAGGGAGTGGAAGATTTCGGTGATCCGCAGGCGCGTCACGCGCTTCTGGCCGCGCGCGACGCCTTACTGCGAGGGCGTCGCGGCAACGCGTCGCAAGCGGTCGGCCGCGAGCTTGGCGGAGTCGCTCCCCGGGTACTTGCGCATGACCTCGGTCAGCGTGGCCCGCGCCGCGGCATTCTGCTTCTGCGCATATTGCGTGTAACCCAGCTTCAGCAGCGCATCGGGCGCCTTGCGCGAGTCCGGCCATTTCTTGAGCACCGTGCGGAATGCTACCGCGGCCGCATCGTAATCGTGGTTCACGTAATAGGCTTCCCCCAGCCAGTACTGCGCATTCTCCGCCAGCGCACTGGCGGGATAGGTGCCCAGAAAGTCCTTGAAGCCCGTGATCGCGACCGAGTAACTGCCGGCCTTCAGGGCATCAAACGCCTGGGTATACACCGCCTGCTCGACCGAGGACGGCGGGTTGCCTGCGGCCGCACCGGCCGCGGCGCCCGGGGTCGCGGCGCCGCCCGCCGCAGCAGTCTCACCGGAGGCGCTGCCGGCCGCGGCCCCGCCCGCCGCCGCCGCGCCGGCGGCCGCACCGCTGGCTGCCGCCAGGCGCTTGTCCAGATCAGCGTACAGGTCGCGCTGCTGCTTCGCCAACGCCTCGTTGCTGTGCTCGAGCTCCTCGAGCCGGCCGCGCAACTGGCGCACGTTGCTCTGCACTTCATCCAGGTGCTGGGCGGCCTCGACCTGGTTCGCAACGATGCGCTCGATGCGCGTGATGCGCGCATCGAGATCGTTCAATTTCAGCTGCACCGGGTCCGCCTCCGGCGGAGTGCTGGCGCAGCCGGCAGCGAGCGTCGCCACCGACAGGGCAAGCAGGGTCGGGCGCATGGCTCTCCTTCCAGTGCTCATTGCTTGGGCGCGAGCGGCTGCGTCAGATACACGATCTCGACGCGCCGGTTTTTTGCCCAGGCGGCCTCATCGTGTCCGGGTACCGCGGGGCGTTCCTCGCCGTAACTCACCGTGGAGATCTGCGCGTCCGCGGCGCCCTGCAGCAACAGCGCGCGGCGCACCGACTGTGCGCGCCGCTCGCCGAGCCCGATGTTGTACTCGCGCGAACCGCGCTCGTCGGTATGTCCCTCGAGCCGCACGCGCGTGTCCGAATGGGCGGTGAGATACTTCGCGTGTGCCGCCACCACGTCGGTCCCGGTGCCCTTGATCTCGCTGCTGTCGAAGTCGAAGTACACCACCCGCGTCGCGAGCAGCCCCGCCTGCGGTCCCGCCCCCTCCTCGTCCGCGCCCGCGGCGTTGGTATTGTTGGCGCCGGAGCCCTGCGTACCGGCGTTGGCGTCGGGCGCCGCGGGCGGAGCGGGCTTGGGCCGCTTGGCAGCGCAGGCGCCGAGCGCCAGGGACGCGGCCACCAGCAGCACTACGATGACTCGACGCATAGATGCTTTCTCCGTCATTCCTCTTCTCCTCAGGGATTGAACGGTCCCCACGCGGGTTCACGGACCTCGCCCTGAGGAGCCTTCAGGCGCAAGCCCGTGAGGCCGTCGGTCGACACCGTCGCCAGCGCCCCGCGGTCGCCGTCGCGTTCCGAATAGATAAGTGTAGCCCCATTGGGCGCGAAACTCGGCGATTCGTCCAGCCGCCCGTGCGACAGCACGCGCACCGTCCCGCTGGCGAGATCCTGCACGGCAACCCGGTAGGCGCCGTTGTCGAGCGTTACCATCGCCAGTTGCGAGCCATCCGGCGACACACGCGGGCGGGCGTTGTAACTGCCGCCGAAGGTGATGCGCTTCGGGCGCGCTCCAGGCTGCGCGCCGATCTGGTAGATCTGCGCCGACCCGGCGCGGTCGGAGGTGAAGTACAGGGAGTGGCCGTCCGGTGCCCACACCGGCTCGGTGTCGATTGCCGGATCGTCGGTGATACGTGTCAGGTCCTGGGAGGCGAGATCGAGGATATAGATGTCGGGATTGCCGCTGCTGCCGCCCAGGGTGAGCGCCAGTTTGCGGCCGTCCGGTGACCACTCGGGGGCGCCGTTGACACCGGCGCGCGCCGACACCTGGCGCCGTTCGCCGCTGCGCACCAGTTGCACGTACACCCCGGAGTGCTTGGTCTCGAATGAGACATACGCGAGCCATTGTCCGTCCGGCGACCACGAGGGCGACATGAGGGGAAAGCGCGACTCGAGAACCAGGTGCTGGTTCGCCCCGTCGGCATCGGCGACGATGAGCTGGAAGCGCTGCGCCGGCGGGCTGCCGTCGACCGCCACGTAGGCGATGCGGGTCGCGAACGCACCGCGCACGCCGAGGATCTTCTGGTAGATGACGTCGCTCACCCGGTGGGCAGCGTTGCGCAGCGCACCCGGCGCCCCTGCGAAGCGCTGCGTGGCGAGCCGTGCTCCGGTCAGCGAATTCACCAGGTCAAAGTCGACCGCCACCTGACCGCTCTCCATGGCGCTCACGCGCCCGACCACGACGTAGTCGCTGCCCGCGCCCTTCCACAGGGCCGCCGCGATCTCTTCGGCGCGCGTCGGCGTGGCCGGCATGTGCTCACGCGGCAGCGCCCGAAAGCGCCCGCTGCCTTCCAGGTCGTGCTGCACGACCTCGGCCACGTCCAGGCCGCCGTCGGCAGGTACGGCACGCGCGAACGGCACGATCGCGATCGGTACCGGATCGCGCACCCCGGAGGTGATCTCGATCTGCAGCGCGGCCTGAGCGCTGCGCGCCGCGCACAGGGCGACGACGAGTAGCGCGAGCGCCCCGGCAATGCCGCGCGGCCCCAACATGAGTTGCCTGGCAGGTATTGGCCGCATGCGCATCAGTCCGGCTTGAAGTTGATCTTGAGGTTGCGGTCGAACAGCGCCGGATCCGGCGGTGGGGGCAAGGGAGATGCGCGGTACACCGCCGCCTCGATCGATTCACGCACCGCCTGGTCGCCGTTGCATTCACCAATACTCACCTGCGTCACTTCTCCTCCTGGCACCTGGGTCACATTCAACACGCATTCTATCCCCGCCCGCGCGGTCGGGGGTCGCAGCCACGCGCGCGTGATCTTCGCGGCGATCTGCGACTCCCAGCTCGCCAGCGCCGCCCCCGAGCGTGCGACCTTGGCACGCTCTTCGGCGGCAAGGCTGCGCTGCAGGTCCGCGCGGCGCTCACTGCTCTCCTGCGCGTCGGCCTGGCGCTGGCGCTCGTCCGCGGCACGCTTCTGCGCTGCGGCGCGCTCCTCGGCCTTGCGCTGCTCCTCGGCTTGCTTCGCCTGCGCGGCCTGCTGCTCCGCCGCCTTCTGCTCGGCGGCGCGGCGCTCCTCGGCCGCCGCAGCTTCCGCCTGTTGCCGCTGCTGCTCGCGGCGCGCCCGTTCCTCCGGCGTCGGTTGTGGCGGTCCGACCGGCTCCTGCGGCTGCTCGGTCGGCGCCGGAGCGGCGGGCGGCTGCGGTTGCGGCGGCGGCCGCAGCGCGCCTCTCACGGTGCGCGCATCGACCACAGTTGCCTCGATCGCCAGCGTCGGCGCCGGCCGCGGTGGCTGCCGGAACATCAACCATCCGTACACCAGCGCCGCCAACAGCGCTCCGTGCAGCAGCACCGACAGCGCAATCGAAACCCATCGATCACTCTCTCGCTGCATTGTCTCAGGCGCTTCAGCTCCCGCGCCGCGCACGTTCCGGCAGCGGGTCGGTGATGAAGCCGACCTTGCGCGCCCCGGCACGCTGCAGGATGACCATCGCCTGGACCACCCGGCCGTAGGCCACCGCGCTGTCGGCCTTCACCAGCACCTGCACTTCCGGGTCACGACGCAGCGCCGCGGTCGCGCGCGCCGCCACCGTGTCATCATCGAGCGCCGTCTGCGGATTGCCTCCAATGTTGAGATACAGGCGCCCCTCACGATCAACCGACAACACCAGCGGTTGGAGCCGTTGTGCCTCCAGAGGTTCCGCACCGGCCTTGGGCAGATCCACCTTCACACCCTGTGTGAGCAGCGGCGCGGTGATCATGAAAATGATCAGCAGCACCAACATCACGTCGATGTACGGTACGACGTTGATCTCGCCCATCAGCCGCCGCCCGCGAGAGGTTTGTGCCATGACTAGCGCTCCTGACCCGGGGGCGGGCCCGTGACGCGTGACGCGTGCCGCTGCAGAATGGTGGAGAACTCCTCGATAAAGGCATCGAAGCGCATTTCCAGGCGCGTCACCTGGTCGGCGAAGCGGTTGTAGGCCACCACCGCGGGGATCGCCGCGAACAGCCCGACGGCGGTTGCCACCAGGGCTTCGGAAATTCCCGGCGCCACCATGGCGAGCGTCGCCTGCTGAACGTTACCGAGCGATGAGAACGCGCTCATGATTCCCCACACCGTGCCAAACAGCCCGACGTACGGACTGGTGCTGCCGACCGTGGCGAGCGTGGCGAGGCTCTGTTCGAGCCGGTCGATCTCCTTGAGCTGCGCGACGCGCATCGCGCGCCGCGAGCCCTCGAGCAGCTGCTCGCCGCCGCTGGCGCTCTGACGCTGGCGCGCAAACTCGCGGAAGCCAAACTCGAAAATGCCCGCCATGCCCGTCGCGCCGCCGCGCGACTCGATGGCCCGGTACAGCTGCGCCAGGTCATCGCCCGACCAGAAGCGGCCCTCGAAACGGTCGGCTTCGCGGCGTGCGCGCCCGATGACACGGCGTTTGCGGAAAATGATCGCCCAGGAGCCGAGCGACGCCAGCAGCAGGATGCCGATGACGATCTGCACCGGCACGCTCGCCTGGGCGATGAGGCGCAGGATGGACAGCTGCTCACCCACTGCCGGCGGCCTCCGCGGCCACGGCATCCGCCAGGAACTCCGGCAGACGCTGCGGCCGCATGGTGCGCACATCAACGCACGCCACCCGCACGTTCGCTTCCAGCAGCAGGTCCGGTGCGCGCCCGGCGGTATGCGCGCCGCGGTAGATGCGTTGCGCGAAGCGCAGCGACGCCGCCCCTTCGGGCCGCGGCTCACACGTGATCTCGAGCTCGTCATCCAGCCGCGCCGGGGCGCGATAGTCCACCGACAGACTCACCACCGTGAACACGATGCCGCGATCACGCGCGAGCTGCAGCTGCGAATGTCCGCGTGCGCGCAGCCACTCGGTGCGCGCGCGCTCCAGGAAGCGCAGGTAGTTGGCGTAATAGACGATACCGCCGCCGTCGGTGTCCTCCCAGTAGACGCGCGCCGGCCAGCAAAACACGCTCACCGCGGATCCTCGAACAGCGGCAGCGTGGCGGCGCCGCGCTCGGGGGGCTTGAGACCCAAATGCAGGTAGGAAGCGCGCGTGGCCATGCGGCCGCGCGCGGTGCGCACCAGGAATCCCTGCTGGATCAGGAACGGCTCGGTGACGTCCTCGAGCGTGCCGCGCTCCTCGCCGAGCGCCGCCGCCAGACTATCGATACCGACCGGGCCGCCGTCGAAGCGCTCGATGATCGCCGTGAGGAGCTTGCGGTCCAGGGTGTCGAATCCCTGACGGTCCACCTCGAGCAGATCGAGCGCGGCGTCGGCGACCGCTTCATCGATGCGCCCGTCGGCGCGCACCTGCGCATAGTCGCGCACGCGCCGCAGCAGACGATTGGTGATGCGCGGCGTGCCGCGCGAGCGCTGCGCGATTCGCCGTGCGCCCCCTTCATCGATGGCTACACCCAGGATCGAGGCGGAGCGCTTCACAATGCGCTCCAGGTCCCCGACCTCGTAGAACTCGAGCCGCTGCACGATGCCGAAGCGGTCGCGCAGCGGCGAGGTGAGGAGCCCGGCGCGCGTGGTCGCCCCCACCAGCGTGAACGGCGGAATGTTCAGCTTGATGGAGCGCGCCGCCGGCCCCTCACCGATCATGAGGTCGAGCTGGTAGTCCTCCATCGCCGGGTAGAGCACCTCTTCCACCACCGGCGTGAGGCGGTGGATTTCATCGACGAACAGCACATCGCGGGCCTGCAGGTTGGTGAGCAGCGCCGCGAGATCCCCGGGGCGCTCCAGCACGGGGCCGGAGGTCTGGCGCAGATTCACGCCGAGCTCGGCCGCGATGATGTGCGCCAGCGTGGTCTTGCCGAGGCCGGGGGGACCGAAAATCAGCACGTGATCGAGCGCTTCGCCGCGCTGCCCGGCGGCGCGGATGAAGATCTCGAGCTGCGTTTTCACCGGCGACTGGCCGACGTACTCCGCGAGCCGGCGCGGCCGGATGGCCCGCTCGACCGCCTCCTCTTCGGCGGCCGCCGTGCCACTGATGATGCGTTCGGCTGTCACGGGTATGAGATCTACTCCCGCGCCGCGCCCTGCAAGGCGCGACGGATCAGTTCCTCAGTCGAATGTGTACCGGGACCGACCGCTTTGAGCAAGCGCGCAGCCTCCGCCGGGCGGTAGCCGAGCGCCACCAGGGCGCCGTAGGCCTCGCCCTCGGCGCGCACAGGCTCCGCCAGCGGCGCTCCGGCCGTCGCCTGGGGCGCCGCCAGGCGATCGCGCATTTCCACGATCAGGCGCTCGGCGGTCTTGCGACCCACCCCGGGCACGCGCGTCAGCGCGCCGATGTCCTCATTGAGCACGCACTGGGCAAAGGCGCTGACGCTGATGCCCGACAGCAGCGCGAGCGCGATCCTCGGTCCGACGCCTGACACCTTGATGAGGCTGCGGAACAGGCGCCGCTCGTCCTCGGTGGCGAACCCGTACAGCACGTGCGCATCCTCGCGCACCACCAGGTGCGTAAGCAGACGCACCTCCTCGCCCACCGCTGGCAGGTGGAAGAACGTCGACATGGGCGCTTCCAGCTCGTACCCGAGCCCGCCGACGTCGACCGTGAGTTGCGGGGGTGTCTTGGAGGCGATTCTGCCGCGCAGCGAGCCGATCATCGCCAGGCGGGCCTCAGGCGCGCGCCAGCTGGCTGCGCGAGCGTGCCGAGCCGGCGCGCGTGCGCGTGGCACACGGCGACCGCGAGCGCATCCGCCGCGTCCGCGCCCAGACGTTCGTGCAGCGCCAGCAGGGTGCGGATCATGTGCGCTACCTGAAACTTCTCCGCGGCTCCGGAGCCTACCACCGCCAGCTTGATGGCGCGGGGCGCATATTCAAACACCGGCACGCCTGCGGGGACGGCGCACAGCGCGGCGCCGCGTGCCTGCCCCAGTTTCAATGCGCTGTCGGCGTTGCGGCTGACGAACACGCGCTCCACCGCCACCTCCGCCGGTTGGTGTTGGGACATCAATCCCTGCAGACCCTCGAATATCATGCGCAGGCGTGTCGCGGGCGCCGCGGCGGAGAGGTTCAGGCAGCCGTGTGCGATCGCAACCAGCTGGCTGCCGCGGCATTCGATCACGCCAAAGCCGGTGCGGCGCGAACCGGGGTCGAGCCCCAGGACCCGCACACTGACCGCCGCGGTGAACTGCGCGGCGGCGGGCTCAAATGCGCGCCAGGACCTCGTCCGATATCTCGACATTCGAATAAACGTCCCGTACCTCGTCCAGCTCTTCGAGCGCCTCGAGCAGATGCACCATCAACACCGCGGTCTCGCCCGACAACTCCAGGGACGTCGAGGCGCGCTGCGTGACTTCCGCGGTCGCGGGCGCGAAACCGTGATGCTTGAGCATTGCGCACACCGTGTCGAACTCCAGAGGATCGGCCAGTACTTCGACGGAGCTGTCGGCGTTCGGTACGACGTCTTCGGCGCCGGCTTCCAGCGCCACCTGCATCAGCCGCTCCTCGTCCGTCCCCGGCGGGTAGGTCATGAGGCCCACGGTGTTGAACAGATAGCTCACCGAGCCGTCAGCCCCGAGTCTGCCCCCGTGTTGCACGAATGCGCGGCGCACCTTAGCGCCCACCAGGCCGCGATCGTCGGTCACGCACTCGACCATGACTGCAGCGCCACCGGGGCCGTAGCCTTCGTAGCGCACGGTTTCCCATCCTGGCGGCGCGGCACGTGCGAGCCGCTTGTCACGGCGCAGTGTCTGGGCGCTCCCGCGGCGCCGGATGTTAGCCCATTTGCTGTGCCCTGCCATGCGTAGCGTAAGCCCGCTGCGGCGGCGCCCCGGCGCGCCGCCTGGAAAAACAGGCGCGTATGATAGCGGTAAACCTCGCGGACGACACGCTGGCGCGTTCAGTGCTGCCGCTCGCTTAAGAACCGTTATCCGTGGAAACCAGTCAACTGTGCCCGCCTCAGGTCCGCGACGCCATCAGCGGGGCACGCGCGGCACTCGAGCGGGCCAACGCACGCGCACCGGCCGATCTGGCGTTCGCCGTGGAAGCCGCCGAGATCATGGGCGGCCTCACCGCAAGCACCGAGCTCGCGCATGCGCTGCTCGCGCGACCGCTGCTCGCGCGAGCAGCGCTCACGCCCGAGCAGACCGCCAGCATCGTCGGCCGGCCCGCGACCGAGATCGCCGCGGCACTGCTGCGCCTGGGCACGCTGGGACTGCCCCGTGACTGGTCGCCGGCGCACGGCCTGGACACGCGTCAGGCCGAAACGCTGCGCAAGATGCTGCTCGCGGTCGTGAGCGACCCGCGGCTGGTGCTGGCGCGGCTCGCCGAGGAACTGGTCGCGCTGCGCCACGCGCGCGAGCTGCCGGGTCCGGAGCGCGAGCGGCGCGCGCTCGAGGCGCGCGCCATCTACGCTCCTCTCGCCAACCGCCTGGGCGTGTGGCAGCTGAAATGGGAGCTCGAGGACCTCGCCTTCCGCTACCTCGAGGCGCACGAGTACCGCCGCGTCGCCGCCGCCCTCAACGAGCGCCGCGCCGACCGCGAGCGTTATATCGAGATGTTGTGCGCGGAGCTGCTCGCTCGCTTGCGCGCGGCGGGCATCGAGGCCGAGGTCTACGGGCGTCCCAAGCACATCTACAGCATCTATCGCAAGATGCAGCGCAAGCAGCTGGCGTTCGAGCAGCTGTTCGACGTGCGCGCGGTGCGCGTAGTGGTCGCTTCAATCCCCGAGTGCTACGGCGCGCTCGGCATCGTCCACGGTCAGTGGCCGTACATCCCAGGTGAGTTCGACGACTACATCGCCACCCCCAAGGGCAACGGCTACCGCTCCATCCACACTGCCGTGATCGGCCCGCAGGGGCGCAGCGTCGAAGTGCAGATTCGCACCCCGCAGATGCACGAGCACGCCGAGCTGGGCGTCGCGGCGCACTGGACCTACAAGGAGGGCGGTCCGCGTGATGCGCACTACCAGCGCAAGATCGAATGGGTGCGGCGCCTGCTGGAGCCGCAGGACGGCGGGGAGGGCGGCGCACAGACGGACCGCGACCTGATCGAGGGGATGCGCACCGAGCTGTTTGCGGACCGGGTCTACGTGCTCACGCCCAAGGGTGAGGTGATCGACCTGCCGCGCGGCGCAACGCCGCTCGATTTCGCCTACAGCATCCACACCTCGCTGGGCCACCGCTGCCGCGGTGCCAAGGCGAACGGGCGCATCGTGCCGCTCACACACGCACTCGCCAACGGGGAGATTGTCGAGGTCATCACCGGCAAGCACGACGCACCGAGTCGCGACTGGCTCGCACCCGAGCAGGGCTACCTGATTTCGGCGCGCAATCGCGGCAAGGTGCGCGCCTGGTTCCGCAAGCAGGACGTCGGCGACAACCGCAGCGCCGGCTTACGCATCGCCGAACGGGAGCTCTCGCGCATCGGCGCGCGCCCCGAACAGCTCAGCGCCCTGGTGCAGGAGCTCAAGGCACGCGACACCGATCACCTGCATCAGCTGCTTGGCGAGGGCGAGATCACCGTGACGCAGCTGATGCAGGCCGCGACACGACTGTTCGAGCCGCCGCGGCCGCCTGTGCGCCCGCCGCGTCCCGGCGGGACGCGGCGCCGAGCCGCGCCGGTCGAGATCGAGGGCGTGGGCGATCTGCCGACCACGCTGGCGCGCTGCTGTGCGCCGCTGCGTCCGCAGCCGATCACCGGCTATGTCACCCTCGGCCGGGGCGTCACGGTCCATCGCAGCGATTGTGCGAGCCTGCGGCGCATGAGCGCGCTCAAGCCCGAGCGCGTGCTGAAGGTCGAATGGAGCAGCGCGCAGAGCGGTGCGCTCAACGTGGAACTGTCCGTCAGCGCCTACGATCGGCGCGGGCTGCTGCGTGACCTGACCGACGTGCTGGCGCTCGAGCGCCTGAGCATCGATGCCGTGACTTCCCGGACCGACCACGACACCGGCATTGCGTATTTCGCTCTCAGCGTCGCGGTCAGTGACCTCGAGCAGTTCGCCCGCGTCCTGCGCCGGCTCGCGGGCGTGCCGAATGTCATCGAGGCGCGACGCCGGCTCTAGGGCCGACCGGCACTCAGGCTGTCAGCGGTTGATTGCGTCGATGGAGCGCTTGTCGACGGCCAGCGCCGCCTCGTGCAGCGCCTCCGCGAGCGTCGGATGCGCATGGATGGTGCGCTGCAGATCCTCGCTGCTGGCCGAGTACTCCATAGCCAGTACCGCTTCCGCGATCAACTCCCCGGCCATGGGACCGACGATGTGCACGCCGAGGATCTCGTCGTCATCGCGTGCGGCCACGACCTTCGCGAAGCCGGCGGCCTGCTCCAGGGCGCGCGCGCGGCCGCTGGCGAGGAACGGGAACACGCCGGTCTTGTATTCGCGGCCGCTCGCCTTGACCTGCTCTTCGGTGAGGCCAACCCAGGCGATCTCCGGTGCGGTATAGATGACCGATGGAATCACCTTGTAATTGACTTCGCCGAAGCGGCCGGCGATCAGGTCCGCGACCATCACGCCCTCCTCCTTGCCCTTGTGGGCCAGCATCGGGCCCCGTACGCAATCCCCGATCGCCCACACGCCCTCCACGCCCGTGCGGCAGGCGTGATCGACAGTGATGAAGCCGCGTTCGTCCAGCTGCACCCCGGTATCGGGCCCGAGCAGATCCCTGGTATAGGGTCGGCGACCGATCGCGACCACCAGCCGCTCGACACTCAGGTGCTGCGCGCCCTTCGCATCCTCGTAACTGACATCGACCGTCGCACCCGACACCGCAGCGCCCGTGACCTTGGCGCCCAGGCGAATGTCGAGGCCGAGTTTCCTGAAGTGCCGCAGCGCCTCCTTGGCGAGCTGCTGGTCGGCGAACGCCAGGAAATCCGGCAGCGCTTCCAGCACCACCACCTCGGCTCCGAGGCGGCGCCACACGCTCCCCAATTCCAGTCCGATCACGCCCGCGCCGATGACGCCGAGGCGCTTCGGCACGGCGTCAAGGTCGAGCGCTCCCCAGGAATCCACGATGTGCGGCGCCGCGAACGGCGCGGAGCGCAACTCAATCGGGGTGGAGCCCGAAGCGAGCACCACGTGCCTGGCGGAAAGTTCGCGGCGGCTACCGTCATGCGCGGTGAATTCGATGCGGCGACCGGCGAGGAGTCTGCCGTGCCCCTGCAGCGGGGTGACGCCGGCCGCCTTGAACAGCGCGAGGATCCCCTGGGTCATGCCGCGCACGATGCCGCCCTTGCGCTTCTGCATCTGCGCCAGATCGAGCGTCGCGCCGGCTACCTTGATGCCGTGCACGCCGAACTCCTCGTGCACGCGGTGGTAGAGCTCGGTGGACTCCAGCAGCGCCTTGGACGGGATGCAGCCCGCGTTCAGGCAGGTGCCGCCGAAAGCGGCGCTGCCGTCGCGGTTCTTCCATTCATCGATACAGGCGACGCTGAGCTTGTTCTGCGCGGCGCGGATCGCAGCCGGATAGCCCGCCGGGCCGCCGCCGATGACGACGACGTCGAAAGCATCGGCGCCGTTGGAGGTTTGTTTGTCGTCGTTCTTCATGTGTGCATCAGATCCCCAGCAGCATCCGTCCCGGATCTTCCAGAGCTTCCTTGATCGCAACCAGGAACTGCACCGCCTCGCGGCCGTCGATGATGCGGTGATCATAGGTCACCGCCACATACATCATCGGCCGCGCCGCGATCTGCCCGCCGAGCACCATCGGCCGCTCCTGGATCTTGTGCATGCCGAGGATCGCGCTCTGCGGCGCGTTGACGATCGGTGTCGACATGAGCGAACCGAACACGCCGCCGTTGGTGATCGTGAAGGTGCCACCGGTCAGGTCCTCGAGGGCGAGCGAGCCCTCGCGCGCCCTGCGCGCGTAGTCGGCCACCTCCTTCTCGATCACCGCGAAGCTCTTGACGTCGGCGTCGCGCACGATCGGCACGATCAGGCCGCGGTCGGTGGACACGGCGACGCCAATGTCGTAGTACTCGTGATAGATGATGTCGCTGCCGTCGACCGAGGCGTTCACCACCGGAAACCTCTTCAGCGCTTCGATCGAGGCCTTCACGAAGAACGACATGAAGCCCAGCTTCACGCCGTGCTCCTTCTCGAAGCGCTCCTTGTAGCGCGCGCGCAGTTCCTGCGTGGCGCTCAGATCCACCTCATTGAACGTGGTCAGCAGAGCCTGGGTGGATTGCGCCTCGATGAGACGCTGCGCGATGCGGGCCCGCAGGCGCGTCATGGGGACGCGCTGCTCGGCGCGCGCGCCCGCCGCTGCGGCGGGCCGGGGCGCGGGAGCAC
>Ga0209626_1000015_pt1 | contig 62474 bp, 65 predicted proteins | sample JacPinW_OM1H0_M2_FD_187962 | JGI IMG/M metagenome (GOLD analysis project Ga0209626, IMG submission 187962) | Forest soil microbial communities from Algoma, Ontario, Canada - Jack Pine, Ontario site 1_JW_OM1H0_M2 (SPAdes) (version 2) | ecosystem: Environmental > Terrestrial > Soil > Boreal... | reverse complement strand
TTCAGAGAAATTCCGCTTCCACAGGGAAACGTCCCGGCCGAAGGCACGCCATGACCGACCGAACTGCCGAACAGTCACCACAGTCGAATGCTCGAATTGCTGGCGTCTTCTACTTGCTAACGATACTGACCGGCGCTTCCGGCCTTCTCGCCCCCGGTCCGCTACGCTCAGCAATTCTTCTCGGTTCGACCGTGTGCTATATCGTCGTAACGGTTCTCTTCTATGGCCTGTTTCGGGCGGTCAGCCGCAACATCTCAGCTTTCGCAGCAGTCTTCAGCCTCTTGGGGTGTGCTCTGTCGATCCTCGGCTTCTTTCACCTCGACTCATCCCACACGAATCCACTTGTGTTTTTCGGATGCTATTGTCTTGTGGTCGGCTATCTCATTCTTCGGTCGACCTTTCTGCCTCGAGTTCTGGGTGCCTTGATGGCATTGGGTGGACTGGGTTGGCTGACCTTCATCTCGCCGGCGCTCTCCACTTATGTATCGCCATACAACATGTTGCCGGGCATTCTGGGAGAGACTGCGCTTACAGTGTGGCTGCTCGCCGCGGGCGTAAACGTACAACGATGGAAGGACCAAGCGAGTGCAGCTGCCTAACAATCGTTGGAGGGGCCGTGACGCTCGGCAGTGTCGCCGCGAGCGCGGGGAGACATTTTGCGCTCGCGGCTCGGTTCGGGCGACCGCGTGCGGCCCCTCAACTTCACCGTTAGGCGTCCCGCTGTGACGCTTCGCGTAGCATGGGCGCAGTGCCGCAATGGACGCCGGTAGCCGCATGAACAGCCCGCCCGTTACGCTCATAAACGTCTTTACCGTTGACCCCGCCAACCAAGACGAGCTAGTGGACCTACTCGCCCGAGCCACTGACACTTCTGTGCGCCACGCACCCGGGTTCATCTCGGCGACGTTGCACCGCAGTCTCGATGGCACGAAAGTCACTATGTACGCGCGGTGGCGCAGCCGCGAGGCGTACCAGGCTATGCGCGAGGATCCCGCTCCGCGACCCTACTTCGAGCGGGCATTGGCCATAGCGAAGTTCGAACCTGGAATGTACGAAGTCGTCCGAACATTTCTTCCAGAAGACGCGCCGAGGTTAGCGTGACGCCTAACAATCGTTGGAGCGGGCCGTGATGCGTCAGTGCCGAGTGGGCGCTTCTGCGCGGCCGCTTAACTTCACCGTCAAAGGACATTCCATATGAAACCCTGTCGCGAGTGTCAGCGCGAAGTCTCCGAACAAGCACTGGCGTGTCCTCAATGTGGGGCGCCGTACCCAGCTCGGGCGTCGTGGGACGGTTGGGGCTACGAGTACAAGTCCCAAGTGACCATCGCGGGGCTGCCTTTGGTGCACATTTCCTTCAAGTACCGTCCCAATCGAGCGCCGGTGGTAGCGCGCGGCATCATCGCTATTGGCCAATTTGGCTGCGGCGTGGTGTGCATTTCGCAGTTTGGGGTTGGAGTGCTGTGCGTCAGTCAGTTCACCGTTGCGGGCTTAGCGCTTGCGCAATTTGGTGCCGCCTATTCTTTGATCGCTCAGTTTGGGGTTTATGTGGCCGAAGGACATGGACAATTCGTAGTGCGGTTGTCGGAACTGTTGGGAGTCCTCTAACTATGCGTTGGAGCGGACCGTGATGCGTGGGTGGTTGGCGCTGGTCAGGCGGCAGCTTGCGGCCCCTCAACTTGACCGTTTTAGGCGCCATGGATCGCCTCCCTGCCACACTCGCCGGCACCTGCCACTGTGGTGCTGTTCGGATTTAGGTTCGACGGCTACCTCGTACGGTAACGAGCTGCAATTGTTCGATTTGCCGTCGATACGGCGCACTCTGGGCGTACTACCAACCGACCGTTCTGCCCTCGTCGGCATGCGGATCCGACATCTCGACGGTGCGGCCTCGTGGAAGTTTTTTGATTGACTACGCCTTTCACCGAGTCGTCTGCGCTTTGGCTCCATGCCTACTCCGGCCGAGAAAACGGGTTGATGGTCGTCGGCGACCGCGCCGCCTTGGAAGCGCTGGGGCGGCAGCTGCACAACGCCGTACCGTCGGAGGCGCGAGTGGCGCCGGGATGGCCCCGAGAAGTGGCAAGCCCAAGCGTGATTGGTCCATACAAGGGTATTCCCAATTTTCGTCTTTCTTTTCACATCAAGACGAGAGCTCCTTGCAGAAGGTGCTGCCGCTTCGCCGGCAAACTTGGTGGACCCCTGTGCTTATTGCAGTCGCTGTATTGGCCGTGACGGGCGCGGTGACGATACTGCAGACCATTGTTCACTGGACGGCGGCGCATGTACTCTAGCAATCGCTGGAGCGGGCCGTGACGCGTGGGTGGTTCTGCGCCACCGTTTTAGAATCCAAGAGACGCGAATGCTGGTGTTCTTGAAGTTCATTGCCACGTTCGCAGCGGCGACGTTTGCGGGCGCGGCGCTATACGTTAACGTTGCGGAACATCCGGCCCGGATGACGCTCGACACCAAGTCCGCGGCGATGCAGTGGGCCCCAAGTTACCGACGTGCCACCTGGATGCAGGCTCCGCTAGCACTGTTAAGCCTTCTCGCCGGCCTCGGCTCGTGGCTGTTGGGTGGTGGTATCGGCTGGGCCGTAGCGGCTCTTCTGATTGGCGCTGTGGTCCCGTTTACATTTCTCGGCATCATGCCGACTAACAGAGCCTTACTCGCGCCAGATCGCGACCGTACATCAGTAGACACTCGTTCTTTGCTTGAGCGCTGGGCGCAACTTCATGCCGTAAGGACAGTGCTCAGCCTGGTCGCGACAATCCTGTATATATATCTCGCGCTTGGATCCTAACCCTCGGTTGGAGCGGACCATGAGCGCTTGACGCGTGCGCGTTCGGCCGCTCAACCTCATCGTTAGGCGTCGCAAACGCAGTACGCTCCAACTTGGCCGCACTTAGGAGGCTCAAATGAAAAGAGTCACAGGTATCGGAGGAATCTTCTTTAACGCGAGGGACCCTGTCGCACTGCGAGCTTGGTACAAGCAACACCTGGGCATTGACGTCCAGGAATGGGGAGGCACCGCGTTCACCTGGACCGATGCAGCGGGCAATCCGACAAGGGGAACGACCGTGTGGTCCATCGGCGCCGCCGATGGTGAGCACTTCGCACCAAGCAAGTCGACCTTCATGGTCAACTATCGCGTCGAAGACTTGGCCGCTGTACTTCAGTCGCTTCGGGACGAAGGATGCAACGTCCTGGAAAAGACGGACGACTCCGAGTACGGAAAGTTCGGTTGGGTCATGGATCCTGAGAGCAACAAAGTTGAACTTTGGCAGCCACCCCCGGGGCAGTGAGCTCCATGCCTGAAAACCAAATGCCGACCCCTGACCGGTCGTTCGAGCCGACAGCCCTCGGCAAGCCTCGGTCTGCGGCCCAACTTCAACGTTAGGCGTCATCACGCGTGGTATTTACCTTCATGCTCAAAGGTTTAGCCATCGGCTTTTCGATCGCAGCGCCGGTTGGGCCGATTGGAGTGCTCTGTATCCGTCGCTCTTTGTTAGAGGGCCGACAAGTTGGGTTGGCCACTGGCATGGGCGCCGCGACCGCGGACGCTATCTATGGTTGCGTTGCCGCCTTTGGTCTCACGGCTATCTCGAGCGCTCTCGTCGGCTATAGATCGTGGCTTGGCTTTCTAGGCGGCTTGTTCTTGTGCTACCTCGGTGTCCGCACATTCATGAGCAGTCCAGCGGCGCGAGTTGCGGAGATTCAGGGCCGCGGGTTACTTGCGGCTTATCTTTCCACGCTCTTTTTGACCCTCACCAATCCTATGACCATCCTGTCATTCGTTGCCGTCTTTGCTGGCTTTGGACTTGGATCGTCACCGGACTATCTAGCGGCAAGTGTGTTAGTAACCGGTGTGTTCATTGGTTCAGCACTCTGGTGGCTGCTGCTCAGTAGTGGGGTCGCCTTGTTCCGGTCACGAGTTGGTTCCGCTTGGATGCAGGTCATAAACCGATTATCTGGTTGTATCATCTTCGCGTTCGGGATTTACTCACTCGCAACATCGTGGTCCCGATGATTCACGAAGTGATGCCAGAGCGCCTAACCCTCGTGAGGCTCACCGACTTGAATCAATGCGGTTAGAGGCGGGCGTGGATGCCTTCGCTTGGGCGTTGCTATGACGCACGGCTTCTCCATTCAATTCTGTGGAAACCTCGAGGCCTGTCGAACTGAGGCAAGAATCTTACGACCGTCGGCTCAACAGGACGACGCCCTTGTCGCTCTTGTGTATGAGACGTCGCACGGATTTGTCGTCAGCTACTTTGGTTCGGCCATGGCGGATCCCACATTGCCCGGGCTGGATGCCGCGATTTCGGAGGCTCGAGCAGAACTGCTTCACTACATAAATCGCAGGGGCGAGAACCCGCCGGCGGGCATTACGCGCCCAGGCCTTTCATTGTGGCTCACCGAAAGGGACGATGAAACGGTCATTGGGATACCTCTCAGGTGAGGCCGACCTCTAACAATCGTTGGAGCGGGCCGTAACGCGTAAGCTGCTGGGCGCCACTGAGCGTTGCAGTTGCGGTACCGCCGAGCCCTGGCGCGTCTCGAATAGACGCAATGCGGGACTTGTGGACTGGTGCGGGTTTGGATGCCGTCGAAACGCGGGAGATCACCGTGCAACCGACATTCGCCGACTTCGACGACTACTGGACGACCATCCTCGGGGGGCCGAGCATTGGTCCAAAGCTCGCAGCGATGGCGTCCGAGGATCTCGCGCTTCTCAAAGCGCGGATGCGCGTGCGCCTGCCCGCAGATGCCATTGGCCGAATCACCTATAGTGCCCGGGCTAACGCAGTAAAGGGTCGCGTACCAAACTGATTTTAAGGATGAATCTCTGCACTAGATGCGTATCGCGCCTACCTTGGTCGCGAGCGAATTCGCTCTTTGCGCTCGCAATGCGCGAGACCAAATAACTCCTGCGAGGAATCCAGCATGACGATCATCCGTATCAATCACGTCCAGCTGGCGATGCCGCGCGGCCTTGAAAACGAAGCGCGCCGTTTCTACGGCGAGGTGCTTGGGCTACGCGAGATTCCGAAGCCACCGGCACTTGCCGCTAGAGGGGGAGTTTGGTTTGAGCTCGGTGATGCCCAGCTCCACTTAGGCGTAGACGCTGATTTCCGGCCCGCAAAGAAGGCCCATGTTGCGTTTGAGGTCGCGGACCTCGATTCGGCTATCGTTCGGTGTCAAGCCGCGGGTCATGAACCTCGTTCGGATGACAATATTCAGGGCCTGCGCCGCTTCTTTGTCGACGATTCGTTTGGGAATCGACTCGAGCTGATGGAAGCGTCAGATCCTCGCAGTCGATGATACTCGTGCCACCGTGGTCTAACCATCGGTTGGAGCGGGCCGTGATGGGCCAGTGCCGGTGCGCCGCGACCGCGCTTCGCTATATTGCGCCCGCGTCGCATTGGAGGTGTTGGTGGGCGACCGCTCAACCTGATCGTTAGGCTTCCGCGGGGGGGGCTAGTTAGTCCTCTGTGTTTCTTGACTGTGTCAGCCGTCGGCGAGCACGCTGCACGACTTGCCATCGTCCGCAGGAGCACCCAGAACCCATGAAGGTGAATACTTCAGTCCAAGCCCTCGCCGGAGCTTTGCTGTTTGGTCTTGGCGTCGCAACCGGGCAACTTGCGCAAACCTCGACTGACTCACCTCAGCGGGTGGAACAGAAGCGGGCAGACCTGACGGGTGCGCCTGGCATGGAAGTCATTGCTTCTGTGGCCGAGTACAAGCCAGGTGATTCCCTGGGCCTGCACACCCACCACGGCGTAGAGGCTGCATACGTACTGCAGGGGGCCAGCGTGCAACCCCGGGGCAAGGAGCCGATGGCGTTGCCCACGGGAGCTACGCTCTTGAACCTGCGCGACGTTCAGCACGCTGGCTTCAAGGTCGTCGGAGATACGTCGCTAAGGCTCTTCACGGTTCACATCGTTGACAAAGGAAAACCGCTGTATGACTACGCGCAGTAGCGCAGCCTCGAACGCGTTGATTCTTGTTGACAGTTGCGCGAACGGTCAGCGCATTCTGGAATTGATTGGGGATCTTGACAAGCCGGCGCCGAAGAGCCCATAGCGAGAGGTCGGAGTGCCTCATCTAACGATCGGTTGGAGCGAGCCGTGATAGGTCAGCGCCGGACGCGTGTACGTGCGGCCGCTCAACCGCGTCGTTAGCTGTCATGGAGAACGCTGAATGACCGTCGAGTCTGCGCAGGGCTTCTTGCTGTGGTGTCTTGTGATCAACTACGGCATTTTGCTTTTGTGGTTCCTGGTGTTCTGGTTTGGCCACGATTGGATGTTCAGGCTCCACAGTCGGTGGTTTCATATGTCAAAGGAGCGCTTCGACAGCATTCACTATGTGTGCATGGCTGTGTACAAACTTGGGATTCTTCTCCTAAATCTCGCCCCATATGTGGCGCTTCGCTTAATCGGCCTCCATGCCAGCTAACCAGTCGCTCCACCGGTCGCTTGACGCGTCTGTCACCTGGCTTGCGTGCGCGACCCGTGCGCAGCGGCTACGCGCCGGTGAGCTCAATCGTTAGGCACCAGAACATGCTGCAGCCGCTAGTTCTCGAGTCCGTCCTAAGGTGCCCCCGATGCGGTGCCACGACCACGGAACTAATGCCAACCGACGCATGCGTCTACTTTCACGAATGCGTCAGCTGCCACTCGCTGATTCGCCCGAAGCCGGGAGACTGTTGTGTCTTTTGCTCCTACGGGTCCGTGAAGTGCCCGCCGATCCAACAGTCCCACGGCTGCTGTAGCTACCCGGCGGCGCCTTCTAACCGGTAGCGTGCGACCGTGCGCAATCTCCCAGTCCGGCGCCTGACCATCGATTGGATCGGACCGTGACGCGTGGGTGGTTGCGCGCCGCGAGCGCGCTTCGCTATGTTGCGCTCGCCTCGTGCTCGATACGCCCGCGCGCGGCCGCTCAACCTCATCAGGCGTCACGATGCATCCATCACCGCTCCCGTGCCAGGTCATAAACCCAACTCCCACCAAACGACGAATCGAAAGGCGAACTGATCATGCCCACAGGAACCGTCCGACTTCACCGCGTGCTCCGGACGAAGCCCGAGCGCATCTATCGCGCGTTTTTAGACGCTGACGCAATGGCCAAGTGGCTCCCGCCTTACGGGTTCACCTGCAAGGTTCACCACATGGATGCCAAAGTTGGCGGCACCTACGAGATGGTGTTCACGAACTTCACGACAGGCCACGGTCACTCCTTTGGCGGCGAGTATCGTGAACTGGTGCCATTCGCGAAGATTCGCTATACGGACAGGTTCGACGACCCAAACCTTCCCGGAGAAATCCAGACGACGGTGACCTTGAAGCAAGTGTCGTGCGGAACTGAGGTCAACGTAGTGCAAGAAGGGCTGCCTGAAGCCATTCCGGTCGAGATGTGCTATCTGGGCTGGCAAGAGTCGCTCGCGCAACTTGCGAGACTCGTCGAACCTGAGATTCCGGGGTAAGGTGGTGACGCCTAACCCTTCCATCGAGAGGACTTGCCGCAGCACGCCGGGTCACGCCTCTGGTGTCAAACGTTAGCGTCTAAACGTGCCCAACAGAGTATTTGTTGTCGTGGTCGGTCTGCTTCTGATCGGCCTGAGCGTTAACGGAGTTCGCACCGGAAGCGTACTGGGGCGCATCGGCAGCGTACAGCGGGCTGGCAATCCCGTGTGGTTTTGGTTCCGCGTGGCGCTCTATTGGAGTCTGGGAGTCCTGGCATTGTGCTATGCGTGGCTGCGAGACGCCTAACAATCGCTGGAGCGGGCTGCGATGGGTAAGTGGTTTGGGCGCCGCGGCGCTCTGGAACAGTGTGCACCCACGGCGCTGGTCAAGCCTCACTGAGCGGCCGCTCAACCTCATCGTTAGGCGTCATTAGGGCCATCACATGATTGAAGCGTCGTGCCACTGCGGATCTATCACGATCGATATACCTCGGAAGCCTCGCACGGTGACGGATTGCAATTGTTCAATCTGCCGGCGCTATGGGGTGCTCTGGGCCTACTACAAGGCAAGGGACGTTCGAGTCCGTGGTACGCGCAGCTCGATGTCATCGTATCTGTGGGGAGAGCGGAGTATCCGCTTCGTTCGATGTCGACATTGCGGTTGTGTCACTCACTGGGCGGAAGTGAGGAAGTCGGCCTCAGGTCGGGTCGGCGTTAACGCAAGAAACCTCGACTCAGGCATCTTGAAGAGCGTGCGCATTCGACATCTTGACGGAGCGTTGACGTGGAAATTCCTCGACTAACGCCTTTGACAGCCGGGACACTTAACTAGTCGCTGCAGCGGTCGCGCCGCGTCGGCTCCGGTGAGGGTGGGGAGGTTTGTGAGTACGCAGCGTCTCTGAACCTGGACCTTTCGTTTCAGAACTTCGCGCACGAGCTGCAGCACCTTACAAGCGAGTATGCCCCACCCACGGGAGCGTTCCTTCTCGCTGAGGAGAACGGGGTCGATATCGGCTGTGTCGGCCTGCGGCAATTCTCAGACGGCATCGGCGAGATCAAGCGCCTATATGTGATCCCCGCTGCGCGAGGGCGCGGGGTTGGGCGTCTCCTGGCCAAAGGCATCGTGGCTGCGGCCAAGCAGCTTGGATACACCCGCTTGCTTCTGGATACACTACCTTCCATGAAGGAGGCTCAGTCCTTGTACGTATCCCTGCGTTTCAAGCCGACCGCGGCGTATCGATTCAACCCTGTCCCGGGAACTGCTTTCCTGGAATTGACCTTCGATGAACAGAGATCCGTCTAACTTCGGCATGCAGGGGATGCCGATCAGCGTGGTCTCCCTTGCTGGCGTGGTGGTGGCGCCCCTGATGCCGGGCGTTAGAGTGCGCGTGAGGCTGTTGCCATAGCTACGCTCCGTAGCTACACTATGATCGCGAATCCCAGGGCGAATAGCGATTGGATTATTTCCACACGCAAGGCTGCAAAGCATGAAACGCGTTTCTACTTCTCGCAAATCACGGACTAGCCTCAGCAGTCTTCGGAAGATGCTGGATACCGACGTCGTGCGCGACGGTGATGCGCCAGAGTGGACACCGGAAATGTTCGCACGTGCCGTCGCGCGTAGGGGCCTGAAGCCCGTCCCGAAAAAGGCGCTGCTGTCGCTGCGCATTGATTCAGACGTTATTGAATGGTTCAAAGAGCAAGGCGCCGGGTACCAGTCACGGATGAACGCACTCCTAAGAGCCTACATGGAGGCTCACAAGTGAGCGCACTCTCCAGGGTCACCGTAACGGGCTTCAATTTCACGTTCGTCGCCAGGTGGTAATTGCATGGAGCGAATTGTGCACGTCACTTTCGGGGTCCACGTGCCTCTGGACAAGGTAGCCAGCATGGTTACCGGGCTCGGCTCATGCGCTATGGTTCGTGCTACGGACGACAGCCAACGTGGTTACGTCGTTACGGTACAACGTCCGAGCGCAGTGGCGCATGTTGAAAGACGGCTGGCTGACTGGGAAAAGTATGGGTTCCTCAGCTGGCGGGTTGCTGCCCCCTGACCAGGCGCTGCAGCGAACGCGCGGCCGGACGCTTCGGTGAGGCCACGATGTCGAGGTTGCGGATAAAGTGCTTTTTCTTGATGCCGGCGGCGCCCCGCGTCGCTCACCGCAATCGCTAGGCGCCGGATATGCGCACGCTTCTGTTTCTCCTCGTCGGGTTCTTGCTTCTGGCCGCCTGCATGCTGTTGGGGAGGCTCTTTTCCAGCAACTATCCGGGTGCAACCTACGCAGCAACCTTGATTTTCGTCGTGCTTTGGTTGCTGATCTCAACTGCCAACCTGTGGGTCGGCGTTGCGAAGGCCGGGTACACCCTGACCGAGGAGTTCCCGATATTCCTGTTCATTTTCGGTGTGCCGACCATTGCGGCCACACTTCTGAAGTGGTGGGTTTTCTAGTCCCGTGGCTAGCAGGGCGCCTAACCATCGCTTGGAGCGGCTGTGAGAACCAGGTGGTCTTGCGCTGCGAGCGCTGGGAATAATTGCGCGCTCGCGGCACCTATGGTGCGGCATCGCTGGCCGCTCCAGCTCATCGTTCGGAGGCACTATGTGGCCCAACGCGCTCACTGAACCGCTGCGTGGGAAGACCTCGCTATGGAAGGTGATTTGGATATACGGCTTTGGAGCCTCTGTTATTTACACGTTGTTGGGCTGGATCTTTGCGCCGGCAACGCCCTTCGGCATTACCGTCTACTTTCTCTTTGGGCTGGCGCTTGGCATCGTCCAATCTGTGATGCTCTGGCAGTGCGCCTATAATTCCAAATTCCCCGCTGCGGGCAGGCTACTCCGTGGGGTAGTTGTTGTTGGACTGCTCATGATCCCATTGATGCTGTATGTGCTATTCCGCCACCCGGAAGCCTTGGTACTTCCCAGCTAACGCTTGGAGCGGCCGGGCTCTTTTGCTGGCAGCAGCGACAGCGGATGTCTGACGTCATTGCGGAGCTGGCTCTTGGGCCAGACGAGCTCCTTGCGGACGCGCAGTTTTCGAATGTCATCTATACATTTCTGTAGTGCGCCCTCTGACAGGCGGTTGGAGCGGAGCGTGCAAGACTATTGCCGGCGCGCCACGGGCGCTCTTCGCTTTATTGCGCTCGCGTCGCCCGGGACGCGTCTGCGTCCGGCCGCTCAAGCTCATCGTTGGGTCCCGCGATACGCCAGCGACCCGCCGAAAGGAGGATGATATGCCGAACTCCTACGACCTTCATGGCAAGTCCGTCATCGTGACGGGCGGCGCCAAGAGCATCGGCAGAGCCATCACTGAATTGCTGGTGTCCAGCGGAGCGACAGTCCGGATCTGGGACGCGAACACAGCGGAGGTAACAGGGGCGTCGAGTGACGTAGTCGACATTACGGATTGCGCCGCCATCGAGGCTGCGCTATCGCGCCTACCGGACGCTGCAACGCCTGACATCCTCGTCAACAACGCTGGCTATCTCGGCACGACGCAACGCTTCGTTGAGCACCCGAGTGAAGACTGGCAACGGATTCTTGCGGTAAACCTCGTGGGTACTATGCGAGTGACTCAAGCCGTGTTGCCTCGCATGCTCCGCGCCGGCCACGGACGAATCGTAAATATGGGCTCACTGGCCGGCAAGGAGGGCCTGGCAACACTCGCCGCTTACTCCGCCGCCAGCGCAGGCGTCATCGCATTCACCAAAGCACTCAGCCGCGAAAGCGCGGGCCGCAACATCTTTGTCAACTGTGTAGCCCCAGGGCCGATTGACACAGACATGATCCGTAACCTCGGCGCTGATGCCGTCAATGCCATGATCGCTGATAGCCCCATGAAAAGGCTCGGCCATGCGAGCGAAGTGGCGCAACTGGTCGCGTGGCTGTGTACGGACGCGAGCCGCTTCAACACGGGTGCCGTATTCGACATGTCCGGTGGTCGAGCCAGGTATTGAGCGGATCGGCACGCGAGACTGCGCGCCAACCGCCGCCGCGGCAGGTTGTTTGAAAGGTCCTCGGCGCTTACCCGTTGCAAAGGAGTTGTTCATGCCTCCCACTCTAGGAAACGGCAAAGTCTGTTATCTCGAGATTCCCGCTATCGACGTCCGTCGCTCAGCCGCTTTCTACCAGGCAGTCGTCGGGTGGCAGAGTCGACGGCGAGGCGATGGTACAGTCGCGTTTGACGACGGTGTCGGCGAGGTAAGTGGCACGTGGGTCACTGGTCGGCCGCCGTCGGCTACTCCTGGCGTGTTGGTCCACATCATGGTCGACAGTGTGGCCGCAACTCTCGCCGCGGCAGTCCAACACGGCGGAGAGATCGTGCAACCCATCGGAGCGGATCTTCCCGAGATCACCGCGCGGTTTCGCGATCCCGCTGGGAACGTCTTCGGCCTCTATCAAGAGCCGCCCCGTACGGCATCCGCGGCCAAGTGATCGAGCGCCTGCTCCTATTGCCGGCGCTAGCGATAGTCTCCTTACCGGTAACAGGTTCTGCGGGCAGACGTGCACGGCATAGCACCCCCTGACGATCAGCTCGCTGCGCGGCTGCGCGGATTTGGCCCGCTCGGGCTTGTTGCGATTCTCGTCATCTTGTTCGCCGATATTGTCGTCAAACCTCTCAGCGCCGTCCTGGTTCTGGTCTGGGCTTGGCGGTCGCACACGCCATGGCGTGAGATCGGCTATGTCCGGCCCCGGAGCTGGATTGGCAGCCTGACCATCGGCGTCCTGTTCGGAGTCGCGTTCAAACTCCTGATGAAAGCGGTCGTGATGCCGTTGCTCGGCGCCGATCCGGTCAATCAGGCGTACCATTTCCTGGTGGGCAACCAAGCCGCAGTTCCGGGGATCCTCTATACGATGATCGTCGGAGCGGGCTTCGGTGAGGAGACCGTCTTTCGAGGGTACATGTTTGAACGTCTCGGCAAGCTATTCTCCACCAGCGCGGGCTCACGGGTATTCATAGTGTTGCTCACTGCCACCTTGTTTGGCTTGGCTCACTACTCCACCCAAGGGGTCACTGGCGCTGAACAGGCCGTAATCACGGGCCTCGTGTTCGGGACGATCTTCGCCGTGACGCGGCAGCTCTGGATGCTGATGTGTGCTCATGCTGCGTACGATCTGACGGCAGTCGCGATCATCTATTGGAATGTTGAATCCAAGGTGGCGCACCTTGTCTTGAGTTAGCCTTGGCACCGGGAGCTCGCAAGTTGAGTGAACAAGATCTGCGCCCGCCCGTGTGGGTAGGACACGTTGTGCTGGAAACGGATCGGTTAGGAGAGACTGCGCAATTCATGCGCAACATCGGATTGCGTCCGATCGTCCAAAGACCCGAGGTAGCCGTACTGGAGCTTCGCGGGGGCACGCATCTGGTTCTGGTGGCCAAGCCAGGGGTGGTCGCGGGCGAGGCTTCATTTGATCTGATGGTCGAGGATCTACAAGCAACCCATCAGCACTTCATTGGGCTGGGGCTGGCTCCGACGGCGATTGAAACGGTGTCAGATAATCACGAGCGTTTCCTGGTTCGAGAGCCAGCGGGAAATATCATCAGCTTCTTTTCAAATCATGTCTCCGGGCAGCCTGTGTGAGCATCGGAGACCGCGCCCGGCGATGTCGATAGCACAACCGAGCATGCTCCTGAGACTCCATTGAAGCAGAGCACTGCCACCGTCATCCAGGTGAAGGTCAAGCCCAACTCCCGCGTCAGTGCGTTTGAGCAGGCGGAAGGTGGCACTTGGCTTGCCCGGCTCAGGTCAGCTCCAATTGATGGCAAAGCCAATGAGGAGCTGATTGCACTCGTCGCTGATCACTTCCAATGCCGTAAGTCCGCGGTGTCCATCAAGAGTGGCGCTTCGGGTCGCATGAAGTTGGTCCGAATCGAGGCGCGGTCGCGTCAGGGATAGAGTGCGAAGTTCAGGCGTGCGGCAGAGAGGGTATGACGAAATCGCAGAGTGCACATGACACCGCAACCGCCCAACGAAGCGCTCCGGGCGCCCTGCACCGTATGGCACGCTCCTCCTTCGGCTGACAGGTGGTTCGCTGTTCATCGCACATCTATACTGGAAATTCGCTGAATTCGAACCTCGCCACCAGCAGAGAGAAACATGCAAGACGCCATGGTCACAACGGCCCTGACACTGCCGGGCTTCAGAATCGTCCGCAATCTCGGTGTCGTCCGCGGCATTACGGTGCGCTCGCGCTCCATCGTGGGCAACTTCTTCGGCGGCCTGCAATCACTGTTCGGCGGTAACATCACCATCTACACGGACCTGTGCGAACGTGCGCGGTCCGATACCTATCGCCTCATGTGCCAGCACGCCGAGCAGCAGGGCGCAAACGCCGTCATTTCGATGCACTACGACGCCACCGAACTGATGGCCGGTCTGACTGAGGTTCTATGCTATGGCACTGCAGTCATCGTCGAGCGCGAGCGACCCGGTGCCTCACCATGAACTGGAGCGACCGGTGAACGATAGCGCGCCGCGAATGCCCGCGCTCCCGGCCATTCAATCCCGGCGTTCGGCCGCAAGGAGAACTTTATGCCGCTAGTCACGCTCACCATCCGCCAAGGCAAGTCCAGCGAATTCAAGTCCGTGGTGCTCAATGCCGTGCATGGCGCGCTGATCGCTTCGGGCGTGCCCGAGAAGGACCGCTTTCAGCGCGTCCTGGAACTCAGCGCGGATGACTTCCGTTTTGATCCGGAATACCCCGATCTCACCGCTCGCCGCACAGACGATTTCGTGCTGATTGAAATACTCCTGTCGGTGGGCCGCAGCGTCAAAGTGAAGAAGAAGATCCTGGCCGACATCCTTGGCGGCTTGTCGAAGGGTCCGGGCTTGAATCCCGAAAACGTGATGGTCTGTTTCAAGGAGACCTTGTGGGAGAACTGGTCGTTTGGCGGCGGACGACTGATTCACGCTTGAAGCGCGCGGCGATTCTGTTTATAGCCTGGTCGAAATCGCGGGAGACAATGTGGCAACCGATCGGGCGACGCCGCAGAGCATCGAGGAGTACATCGCCGCGTTTTCGCCCGAGGTTCAGGCGATTCTCGAACGGATACGGTTGACGATCGCCAAGGCTGCACCCGAGGCGCAGCAGACCCTCAGCTACCGCATTCCGACGTTCGTCTTGAGCGGCGCTTTGGTGTACTTCGCCGCCTTCAGGAAGCACATCGGGTTCTATCCGCCGGTCAAGGGCGATGCAGCGCTCGCGAAGGCTATTGCGCCCTACGCGGGAGAGAAAGGCAATCTGAGGTTCCCGCTCGATCAGCCGATCCCATACGGCTTGATCGAAAGAATTGTGAGGCTCAGAGTGAAACAGAATCTCGCGAAGGCGGCCGCGAAGGGCAAGAAGCGGCGTTGAATGCGAGGTGCTATGTGTGGACGGTCAAAGCGTAACGGGGATGGTTCGTGAACTACACACTGACCATTGACCAGAAGCCTGCGTATCTGCACGTCGCCGTAACCGGCCGCAACAGCGCTGAGAACGTGGTCCGGTACATGGAGGAGGTTATTCGGGAGTGCACGGCCCGGCGCTGTTTCAGGGTGCTGATTGAAGAGCGGCTCGAAGGCCCGCGCCTGGGAACGATCGAGGTGTTCGGCATGGTGTCGAAGGGCAGCGCGCGATTCCAGGGGACACTGGAGGCCATGGCCTATGTCGACCTCAACGCCGAGGGCGACGTCATGCGCTTTGCCGAGGACGTGGCAGTCAACCGCGGGTTTCCCGTGAAGGTCTTCCCGACGGTAGCCGCCGCCGAGGAATGGCTGCTGTCGCTACCCGACGCAGGCGCGCAGAATCCGCACCGCTGAAATTTGTGCGCCGCGCGGTCCACGCCGCCTGGCAACCCTGCGCGAGCGGCACACCTTCGAGCTCGTGAGCCGCATCGCTCAGCTCGAGCCGCTGGCGCAGGATCACGCGTGGCTCGGCCGGCGGGTTTCACGGCCCTACTCGGCTTCCGCCTTGATCGGCCGGCTCATGAGCGAGCGCACCGCGTCCCTGGCGGGCAGGTGCTGGTACAGCACGCGGTACGCCATCTCGCACAGCGGCATTTCCACCCCGGCCCGTGCGGCGACCTCGTGGATGGCGCCGGCCGCGGCGTAACCTTCAACCGCCTGGCCGATTTCCGCGAGCGCCGCCGGCGGCGTCCTGCCCGCGGCCAGCAACAGCCCGAAGCGCCGGTTGCGCGATTGATCGTCGGTGCAGGTCAGCACCAGGTCGCCGAGGCCCGCGAGCCCCATGAAGGTGTCGCGCTGGGCGCCGAGTGCCACGCCGAGCCGCGTCATCTCCTTCAGGCCCCGGGTGATCAGCGCCACGCGGGTGTTGGCGCCGAAGCCGAGCCCGTCCGACAACCCGGCGCCGACGGCCAGCGCGTTCTTCACGGCGCCGCCGATCTCCACGCCCATGATGTCGGTGGAGGTGTAGGCGCGGAAATTTGCCGACGACAGCTCATGCGCCAGCGCCCGGGCATACGAGGCCTCGGGAGATGCCACCGTCATGGCCGTGGGCAGCCCCGCGCCGACCTCGCGAGCGAAGGTCGGTCCAGACAGGACTGCGACCCGGCGTTCGGCACCCAGCACCTCGCACGCGATCTGGTGCGGCAGCTTCAGGCTCCCGTGCTCGAAGCCCTTGGTGGCCCACGCGACGTGCATGTCGGGCGCGAGATGGGGCGCGAGCTGGGTGAGCAGCGCGCGGAACGCGTGGCTCGGCACGACGATGAGCACGTCGCGCGCGCCGGCGAGCGCGGTCGCCAGATCAGGCTCGACCTGCAACGAATCGGGAAACTGTGCGCTGGCGAGATAGCGCTCATTGCGGCGGCTCACCGCCATGTCGGCGAGCCGCGCGCGGTCGCGGCCCCACAGCCGCACCGGCCGGCCGCCGCGCGCGAACTGGATGGCGAGTGCCGTACCCCACGAACCCGCGCCGAGCACGGCGACCGGTGCGTCACGCAAGGCTCGTGCGGTCACCTTAGGTCACCGGCTCGGGGCTTGGGTGTGCCCGGCGCTGGTCAGTTGGCCTGGCCCTGGGCCTGGTTGGCGGCATAGAGCGCTTCGAAGTTCACCGGCGGCAGCAGGAACTGCGGAAAGCCGCCCTGGCTCACGAGCTGCGAGACGGCGCAGCGCGCGTAGGGGAACAGGACCCCGGGGCAGACGGTGCTGATGGCGCGCTTGAGTTCCGTCTCCGGCAGATTGCGGATGACGAACAGGCCCGCCTGCTTGACCTCCACCAGAAAGATGGTCACGTCGCCGAGCTTTGCCGACACGGTCACGGTGAGCACCACCTCGCGCACGTCCGGCCCCAGGGCGGTCGAGCCGGTTTGCAGATCGAGGTTGATCTGCGGGTTCCAGTTGCCGTCGACGCGCGGCCCGTTGGGCGACTCGTAAGAGCAGTCCTTCAGATAGACGTTCTGCAGCGCCAGGACTGCGCCCCCGTCGGCCGGCATCTCGGTCGCCGGCGCCGCGCCGGCTATTTCGTTCGACATTGCAAGGCTCCGTTTATTTCAGCATGGGATCCAGGCGACCGGCCGCATCGAGGGTATCCAGCTCATCGCATCCGCCGATGTGCTCATCACCGATGAATATCTGGGGCACCGTGCTGCGGCCGCAGCGCGCCAGCATTTCGGCGTGCGCGCCCGGCACCGCCTCCACGTCGATTTCCTCGACAGCGACACCCTTGGCGCCGAGGACGCTGCGCGCGCGCGCGCAGTACGTGCACCAGTCCGCGGCGTACATGACGACTTTCGGTGCTCCCAAGGCCTTCGCAGCCTCGCTCTCAGGCGCGCGACAGGGGCAGGTTATCGGCACGCCAGGCGGCGAGCCCGCCGCGCAGCGTGAACGCCCGGGTGAAGCCTTGCGCCGCGAGCTGGCGCGCTGCGGCGGTGCCGAGCGAGCCGGTATCGTCATAGACCACGACTGCCTTTTCCTTGTGCTTCTTCAGGGTGTCGGCGGCCTTGAGGATCTGCTCGCCGCTCATCTGCCGCGCTCCGGCAAGGTGGCCCGCCTGGTATTGCTCCGGCGCACGCAGGTCAAGCAGCAGCGCACCCTGGTTCATCAGCCGGATCAATTCCTGGGGTGTGACCGAGACCAGGCTTTCCGATCGGGCGCGCATCTCGTATACAGCGATGAGCGCCACCACCACGGCGGTCGCGGTGGCGAGCCAGGGGTGGTGGCTGACGTATTCGAGGACACGGTCCATGGTGACAGCGGGCATGCCGGGGGCGAAAAAGGGCGCGCATTATAGCGCCCCCATGCTATTCGGCACGTCGGCTGCGCGGCGCCTGGCGGCCGGCGCCCTGGCGCTGATGGTTCTCGGCAGCGCCCCGCTGCCGGCAGCCCCGGCGGCGCACACCGAGACGGATGCCCGCAAGGCCGAAGCGGAGCTGCAGGCGGTCAAATCCGAGATCGAGCGGATCACCCGCCAGGTGAGCGCCGAGCAGGTCGAGCGCGACCGGCTCACGCAGGAGCTGCGCACCTCGGAACTCTCGGTCGGGAAGCTGCGCGACTCCCTCAGCGAGGTGCGCCGCGAGCGTGCCGAGCGCGCCGTACGGCGCGCGGCGCTGGCCGCCGAGCAGCGCGTGCGCGAAGCCGAAGTGCAGCACAACCGCGCGGCGCTGGCCGGGCAGTTGCGCGCCGCATACCTCATCGGCCGCCAGGAGCCCCTCAAGCTGCTGCTGAACCAGAAAGATCCCGCGCTCGTCGGCCGCATGTTCGCCTACTACAGCTACTTCGGGCGCGCACGCGCCGGGCAGATCAGGCTCATCGAGGACGACATGCAGCGCATCGCGGAACTCGATCGTGAGCTCGCCGCCGAGGATCAGCAGCTCGCGGAGCTGGAAAAACAGCAACGCGCGCAACTGCGCGCGCTCGAGCAGGCGCGCACGCAACGCACCCACGTGCTCGCGAGCCTCGAGGCGCAGTCGCACACCCGCGCGCAGAACCTCGAGCGGCTGCGCAGTCAGCAGGCGGGGCTCGAGAAACTGCTGCGTGAGCTGCGCACCGCCATGGAACGTTTTCCGCTCGAGGGCAACGATGCCTTTGCGCGCCTGCGCGGCAAGCTCGCCTGGCCGGTGACCGGGCGCCTCGTGGCGCGCTTCGGCGATGCGCGCGCCGGCGGCGTGCACTGGGACGGGGTGCTGGTGGCGACCGAGCGCGGGGCGCCGGTGAAAGCCGTCTGCCAGGGCCGCGTGATCTATGCCGACTGGCTCCCCGGCCTGGGGCTGCTCACCATCGTGGATCACGGGGACGGGTACCTGAGCCTCTACGGCCACAACGAACGGCTCTACAAGGCCGCCGGCGAGCCGGTCGCGGCGGGCGAACCCATCGCCGCCGCCGGCGACAGCGGCGGCAGCAGCCGTCCGGAGCTGTACTTTGAGATCCGCAAGGGCGGCAAGCCGGTCGACCCGCGCCCCTGGTTCCGCGCATCCGCCCCGTAGCTCCGGCGGCCCCCTGTGGCTCCGGATGTGATTGGGGTCAATGTTTTACCCAGTGCGCGGGTCCCGTGTGCGCTTTCGCCAACTCGCGCAAGGATCCCGGACGCCTTAAGCGCAATGGTGGCAGGTAAGCCCTTTACGGAAATCGGCCCGCACGCCGCCGGACCATGAGTTCATCACACCACAGCGATCACGTCCCTGGCCGGCCGGGGCCCCGGTTCGAGCCCTACGTGCGCCTCGTTCACTGCCTGCTGCCGCGCGCCTCGTGCGTCGCGATGTTCGGGCCCGCGGGCGACCTCGCCTGGTCCACCGAGACCGTGACGGGCCCGGATCTGGTGAACGTCATCGATGACGCGCTGATGAGCGCACGCTCGAGCCCGGACAGCACGGGCCAGGTGCGCGTGCTGCCCGGGAATCTGCCCGTGTACCTGTGCCCGCTGCGCGATGGCACCCAGCGGCTGCTCGGCGTTGTCGCCATCGTGTGCCGCACCAAGGACTCGCAGGACACGAAGACTCACGATTTCGCATTCGCTTACGCGCTGCTGAGCCCCGTGCTGGAATGCCTGCGGCGCGAACTCGTCGCAGGCGCCACCATCGATGAGCTCAACCACACCGTCGGCGGGCTCGACAAGGATCTGAACCTGCTGCTCACCCACGGCAGCGCCGACCAGACCGCCGCCACGGCCGACGGGGCCAACGAGCTGCAGATACTGCTGCAGCAGACCATCGAGCACCTGCACGCCCGCACCGGAGCGCTGCTCGTTCCGGAGCGCAACGTCACGCTGGTACGCTCCAGCGGGCACGCACCGGCCGACACGCAGTTCCTGATGCGCGCGCACCGCAGGCTCCTGTCCATGGCGCAGGCGCAGCGCGAGCCGGTGATGAGCAACGAAACTCTGTCGGCCGCAACGCCGGACGCCTTGCCGCACCGGGTGTTGTGCTGCTCGCTGCGCTCGCGTGCCGGCCGCTTCATCGGTGTGCTCGCACTGCTGCGCGAGGCGAACGCGGATGCTTTCACGGAACGCGATGCCCACATCGCCGAGATCCTCGCCCGCAAGGCCATCGGCGTCATCGAGAGCAGTTACGACGCGCTCACCGGCCTGTACACCCGAACGGCTTTCGAGCGGCGCGTGCGCGCGGTCACGGACCACAAGACCTCGCAGGCGTGGAGCGCGCTGTACATCGATGTGGATCAGCTGCACGTCATCAACGAGAAGTCCGGCATGCACGTGGGCGATTCCGTGCTCGCCCAGCTGGGTGAGCTGCTGCGGCAGCGCCTGCCGCACGGGGCTTTCGGGTCACGCATCTCCGGCGATCGCTTCGTGGTGCTGTTGCCCGCGCAGGTGAATGACGCCGAGCGTTTCGCGGAGTCGCTGCGCACGGGCGCCGAGCGGCTCGCCGTGGCCCAGGCCGGGGTACCGCTGCCCGTCTCGATCAGCGTCGGCGTCGCCTTGCTCGATTGCGCCGCGGACGAGCTGGCGCACGTGCTGGCGGCGGCCGAGACCGCCTGCAAAGCCGCCAAGGACCGCGGCCGCAACCGCGTCGAGGTGTACCAGCAGAGCGACGTCAGCATCGTGCGCCGCTTTGCGGACATTGGCATCGCGGGGCAGCTGCGCGAGGCGATCGACGCCGGGCGTCTGCACCTTTACGCGCAGCTCATCCTGCCCTTCGCCGCCGCCGACACCGCCCGGCCGCACTATGAGCTGCTGCTGCGCATGACCGACGAGAGCGGGCGCACCGTGGGGCCGGACAGCTTCCTGTCGGCGGCGACGCGCTACCAGATGATGCCGCTCATCGACCGCTGGGTCATCAACCATGTAATCGATTCGCTCAAGCCGCGGGCCGCTGTGCTTGACGGCCAGGCGCTGGGTTTCGCCATCAACTTCTCCGGCCAGTCCCTGAACGATGATGCCTTCTCGGACCTGCTGATCGAGCGCATCACCTCCAGCGGGCTCGATCCGCAGCTGTTCTGCTTCGAGCTCACCGAGACCGCCACGGTGGCGAACCTGGGGCGCGCGGAGGCGCTGATGTGGCGCCTGCGGGAGCTGGGATGCGGTGTGGCGCTCGATGACTTCGGCACCGGCCTGTCTTCGCTCTCGTGCCTGCGCCAGCTGCCCGTGACCATGCTGAAGATCGACGGCAGCATCGTGCGCGAGGTGCTGAATGACCCGCGCGCCGAATCCATGGTGCGCGCGATCGCGCAGCTGGCCCGTGGCATGTCGATCATCACCGTGGCCGAATACATCGAGACCGAGGCCATTGGCGCGCGCATCGCGGAGCTGGGCGTCGACTACGGCCAGGGTTTTGCGATCGGCAAGCCCATTCCGCTTGCCGAGGTGCTGCTTGAATTGCCACTCCCGAGTGCACCCGCCGCAGCGGCGCCTGCGGACGCGGACCCCGAGCGTGACCCGGGCACGTGGTACGCCGGGGTGGCGGGGCGATGAGCTTGCAAGGGCCTTTGAGCAGGTCGACACGTCCGCGCACGCTGGTTGCTCTCATCGCCGGGGCCGTTCTCGGATTCTGCGGGGCCCTGACCGGAGGGGTGCTGGCTGACCGCCCCAGCGAGGGCGCACCGCCCGCCCATCCCGTGCGCCCGGTCGGTGGCACGGCCTTGCCGTGGCAGGAGGCGAGCCTGTTCGCGGAGGTCTACGAGCGCATCAAGCGCGACTACGTGGACGACGTCGACGATCACGCCCTGATGGAGAAGGCCCTGCGCGGCATGGTCGCCGCGCTCGATCCGCACTCGGCCTACCTCGACAGCGAGGAGTTCGAGGAGATCCGCCTGAGCACCATGGGCTCCTACCCGGGCGTAGGCATCGAAGTCGTGGCCGAGGACGGGGTGGTGAAGGTTCTGCGACCCATCGAGGGCTCCCCGGCACAACAGGCGGGACTTGAGCCTGGCGACGAGCTCGTGAGAATCGACGGCACCGACATCGGTGCGGACCTGGCCGGCGCCATCGCACTCATGCGGGGAGCTTCCGGAAGCCTCGTGAAGCTCACCATCCGGCGCGGCGGCAGGCCCGGATTGATCGAGTACGCGCTGCGCCGTGCGCAGGTTGAAGTGCGCAGCGTCGTGCAGCAGAGCCTCGAGCCCGGCTACGGATACCTGCGGATCACGAGCTTCAGCGAGACCACGCCGGTGGACGTCGGTCGCGCGATCACCCGCCTGAAACGAGACAATCCAGGCGGTCTGAAGGGCCTGGTGCTCGACCTGAGAAACAATCCCGGGGGCGTGCTCGAAGCCGGCGTGGCGGTTGCCGACGATTTCCTCGAGAGCGGCGTCATTGTGACGGCCGACGGCCGTACCCCCGAAGCGCGCTTCCGGATGGACGCGACGCCCGGTGACCTGATCGACGGCGCGCCGCTCGTGGTGCTCGTGAACGGCGGTTCGGCGTCTGCCTCGGAGATCGTGGCGGGCGCGCTCAAGGATCACGGCCGCGCCCTGCTGGTCGGACGCCGGACCTACGGCAAGGGCTCGGTGCAGACGGTGATGCCCCTGACTCACGGGGGTGCAGTCAAGCTCACGACATCGCGCTACTTCACGCCCTCCGGCACCTCGATTCACGGTAAGGGCATCGTTCCGGACATCGTCCAGGACGGCCCCGGACTACCCCCCGCCGAGCTGCTGACGGCCCGCGGCTCATCGCCCCTGACCGATCGCGACACCGACGTGCGGGTGGCGCTCGACACTCTGAAGACCCGCGCCGCCTTCGCGCAACGCACCGCGTTGCCGGTGGCGCTGCGCGCACTGGTGCCCTGAGTTCAGGAGACGAGGCGCTGCGCCTGCCGCCTTACCGCCGGCGCGCGCTTCCCGATATCCTCACGGCCATGCTGGCGTGGGTCATCGACGTGGTCCTGCATCTGGATCGGCATCTGCTCGAGTTGCTGACCCGCTACGAGCTGTGGATCTATCCGATCCTGTTCGCGGTGATCTTCGCGGAGACCGGCCTGGTCGTAACACCTTTTCTGCCCGGGGACTCGCTGCTGTTCGCGGTGGGCGCGCTGGCGGCGGTGGATCGCAGCGGCACCCTGCAGGCGCCGCTCGCGAGCCTGACGCTCGGGGTCGCGGCCGTACTCGGCAACACCGTGAACTACAGCATCGGGCGCGCCATCGGTCCCCCGGCCTTCAGCGGCCGTTACCGGCTGCTCAAGGTGCAGTACCTGAGGCGTACCGAGGAGTTCTTCCGCCGCCATGGCGCCATGGCGATCCTGGTTTCGCGCTTCGTGCCCATCATCCGCACCTGCGCGCCGTTCGTGGCGGGCGTCGGGCGCATGCCGTACGCGCGCTTCCTGGCGTACAACCTCGCAGGGGGTTTCGCGTGGGTGCTGCTGTTTGTCTGGGGCGGCTACCTGTTCGGCAACATTCCGTTCGTGAAACAGCACTTCGGACTGGTCACGCTGCTCATCATCGCCGTGTCGCTGGTGCCGCTGGCCGGGGCCCTGTGGCGCCGCCGCGCGCCCGCCGGATGATGCGGCCGTACGACGGCGGAGACTTCAGCTGCGCGCGCTGAGCGCGACGATGGCGCCGATGATCGCGCCGGTCAGCAGCGCGAGGTTCGGAGCGACGGTCAGGATAAAGCCGATGTGACGCGCCTGCGGCGCCCTCACGTAGCCCTGGAAATACAGCGCCCGCCCGATGAGGAACACGACACCCAGAGCCGCCGCCACGTACACGTTGACGTAGCGCGCGAACAGCAGCACCGACGGCACGAACACGACCAGCTGCTCGAGCGTGTTCATCTGCACCCGGAAATAACGCTCGAACACTTCGTTGCCGGTCGTGGCCGGCGCGGGGATGTTGTAGCGGGTGCGTGCCCTGGCCACGGCCGCAGCAAACAGGAAGAACTCGACCAGGGCCACGGCAATCACCAGGTGAACGAGCGGCATGAGACCTCCGGCTTTTCGGCCACAATGGCACAATGCCCTCATGAGCGACAAGGAGCGGGGCTATGCGCACCGCGTCGACATCCGCGCCGACGCGCAACAGGTGTGGCGCGCCCTTACGGAAGCCGAGCAACTCAAAGGCTGGTGTTCGCCGGATGCGGCAGTGAGCGCCCGCAAGGGGGGGCTGTTCCGCGCCAGTGTCGACCGGGTCACCGAGTTCGAGGCGCACATCGACGTGTTCGAGCCCGGCCGGCGGCTGCGTCTGATCTACCTGCCCTCGCCCGGACTGCCCCCCGCCGACAGCGTGATCATCGATGACTTCATTCTTGATCCGGTGCCGGGCGCAACCATCGTGAGGCTGCTGGGCTCGGGTATACCGGCGACACCGCAGTGGGATACCCAGTACCGGCGGCTGCGCACCGGCTGGCAGCAGGCCATGACCCGGCTCAAGGTGCTGCTCGAAAGGCCAGCCGGACCAGGAGCGACTCCATGACAGGATTTCTGCTGCGTGTCCTGATCAGCGCGATCGGGCTCTGGCTCGCGACCGTGTGGGTCACCGGGGTGCACATCCGCGGTCCCGGCACGCTGCTGCTGGCCGCACTGCTGCTCGGCGTGGTGAACGCCGTCGTCCGTCCCATCGCGTTCATTCTGACGCTGCCGCTCACCCTTCTCACGCTGGGACTGTTCCTGCTGGTGCTGAACGCCGCGATGGTCGCGCTGGTCGCCGCGATCCTGCCGGGCTTTCACCTCGCGGGGTTCAGGGCGGCGCTGCTGACCGCGATCATCGTGTGGCTGACCGGCTGGATCGGCTCCGCGCTCATCGGGCACCGCGGGATCGAGCGCTACGCGCGGCGCTAGCTGCTCGCCGGCAGCATCCGCCCCAGCCAGCGGTAGAGCGCGTAGATCACCAGCACGAAGGCGATGCCGCCGAGCCACTCCGAAGCGGTCGAGAATGAGTCTCCCACCACGCCCATGGGAAATGGGTTACCGGTGAGCGCGACCATAGCCGTGAAGACCACCGCGAGCACGCTCTCGCCCACGATCAGACCGGAAGCGAGCAGCACCCCCAGCTGCTTCGTGGCCTCTGGTTTGGTGGTCCTGTCGGCGCCTCGGTCAAACCACCAACCGACCAGCGCGCCCACGGTGACCATCAGCGTCGATGCCGTGGGAAGGTAGATGCCGAGGCCTACGGCGAGCGGCGGCAGACGCATGGAGCGGCTGGTCTTCGAGAGCAGCCAGTCGACCGCGATGATGCCGGCCCCTATAAGGGCGCCCCAGCCCATCAATTGCCATTTCTCCGGGTCGGCCTGGATCACCGCCTGGCCGAGGGCAGAGATGAGGCCCGCCTGGGGTGCGGGCAGGGCGTGGGCTGACGCGCCGGGGGCGCCCGCAAAACCGTAAGCCTTGTTAACCAGGTCCAGCACCGGCGGGATCACCAGCGCGCTGGCTACTACGCCGATCACCAACGCCCACTGTTGTTTCGAAGGCGTGGATTCCACCAGCTGGCCGGTCTTAAGGTCCTGCAGGTTGTTGTTGGCAATGGCCGCCACGTTGAACACGACCGCGGTGACGAACAGCGAGTAGGCGACGAGCGCCTTGCCCATCTGCGGGGGGAGCGAGGACTTGACGGTCACCACCAGGAACAGCGCCGTAGTGGCCACCACCAGGATGCCGATCCCTGAGAGCGGGCTGTTGGAGGCGCCGATCAGCCCGGCCATGTAGCCGCACACCGTCGAGACAAGGAAGCCGAGGACCACCACGATGAAGATGCCGCCGACGGTGAGGAGCAGCGCATGCTCGCCCAGGCCCGCGCCCGTGGCGAAGTTCCACAACAGCCAGCAGATCGGCAGGATGCACAGCAGCGACACCAGGCCCACCTGATCCACCGGAATGTCGTGCTCGGTGCGCGCCAGGGTGTCGCCTTTGCCGGCCTTGCGCGCCCGGGAGGAAGCCATGGCGCTCTTCAGGCCACCGATCACCGGCTTCACGAGCTTGATGAGTGTCCAGATGGCGGACACGGCGATGGCGCCGGCGCCGACGTAACGCACATAGTGGCTCCAGGTGGCATGCGCGAACTCTCCCGCATCGCCTGCGGCCGCGTGCAGTGCGCCGAAGTGCGGAACCCCCCAGCCCCAGCCGATGAGGGCACCCACGAACATGGCGATGCCGCAGCTGATGCCCACCAGGTGGCCAATGCCGAACAGCGCGAAGGAGAGCTGGAAATCGAAGCCGGTGGCCGGCGCCCGCGGGTCTTGACCTAAGCGGAAGCTGTGAGCCACGTCCCCCAGGAACAGCCGCATCTGCACGATCATCAGGAACGCCGCCGAGACCAGCGAGCCCACCAGCACCGCTTTCAGGCCCTTGCCGCCGGATTCCACCGAATCCTTGTCCGTCACGTCGCCGGTACCGACCTTGATGACCTCGGCGCAGGCGGTGCCCTCGGGATAGGGCAGATCCGAGTCCGTCACCAGCGCGCGGCGCAGTGGGATGGAATACATGACTCCGAGGATGCCGCCGGTGGCGCAGATGGCTACCGTCTGCCAATACGGAAAGCCGGTCCACCACCCGATCATGATGAAGCCGGGCAGGACGAAGATGATGGAGGAGAGCGTGCCGGCGGTGGAAGCCACCGTCTGCACGATGTTGTTCTCCTGGGCGGTGGTGTTGCCGAGCCAGCGCAACAGCGCCATGGAGAGGACTACCGCCGGGATGGAGGTGGAGAAAGTGAGCCCGGCCTTCAGTCCGAAGTAGACGTTGGCGGCGGTGAACACCACGGTGAGCACCACGCCCAGGACAATTCCGCGCAGCGTGAGCTCGGCCCGCGATTCGGTCTTCATATCGTTCTTCTCCGTGGCCGGTAGCAGCGCCCTCGACCCCCGAGGGCACGAGAATTCTTACGCGTGCGCGCGCAGCGCCTCCTCCAGCGCAGTCGTCAGCGGCTTCAGAAAAAAAGACTCTTCCGGCATGAGGCGCGCCTTGATGCCATGCCGGCTGAGCGCGTCGGCCACGACCGGACCGACCGCGGCCACCAGCGTGTGCGCGAGCGCCGCACTGACCACCGCGGCGGGCGCGACCGCGAACAGCCGCTCGACCTGCGGTGTACTGGTGAAGGCGATCGCATCCACCTCGCCGGCGCTGAGGCGCGCCAGCAGGGCGCGCACCGCCGCATCGTCGGCGCCGTCGGCATATACATAGGGTGCGACGGTGAGCACGGTCGCGCCGGCGCGCTCGAGAAACTCCACCAGCGGGCGGTTCGGCTCCGTGCCGTACAGTTGCACGCCCACACGCCGGCCCTTGAGATCCTGTCCCGCGAGGCAGGAGATGATGCCTGCCGTCGTCGGTGGCTGCGCAGGCAGGTCCGGTTTCAGCCCGAGTTCGCGCAGCGCGCGGGCGGGCTTCGGCCCGCGGGTGATCTTGCGCACGCTGGCGAGCGCCGCGAGGAACCGTGCTTTGAGTGCCGGTTCGTGCCGTTCGATACAGGCGAGGATGCGGCGCAGGCCCTCCCCGGTGCTGAGGATCAGGTCATCGCAGGCGCCGCCCGCGAAGCCGCGAGCGAACGCCAGGACCGGTGCCGGATCCGGGGCGTCGTGGATCGCCACCAGCGGGCAGCGCACCACGCTCGCGCCACGCCGCTCGAGCATGGCGGCGAAGACCTCGAGCTCACGTGTCTCAGGCACCGCGACGGTGCGGCCGGCCAGTGGCTGCGGATCCATAGGCCGGCCATCTTAGCCGCGCTGCACTGCGAGTGCGCGCTCGACTCGGGGGCGCCCATGGGAACAAGCCCTTCGGGGCAGTGCGGCGCGCTATGCTTGCAACCCATGGGCAAGCTACTCGTCGGTGTCGTTGTCCTGATCATTCTCGGGCTCGCGGGGTTCACCTGGGTGACGCTGCACTGGTCGTATTCGGAGGGCGAGCGCGCAGGTTATGTGCAGAAACTGTCACGCAAGGGATGGCTGTGCAAGACCTGGGAGGGAGAGATGGCGATGGTGACCATGCCGGGTACCGTCGCCGAGAAGTTCGCCTTCACGGTGCGCGAGCCGACGATCGCCGCCAAGCTCAACGCCAGCGTCGGCAAACGCATGGCGCTGCACTACGAGCAGCACAAGTGGATTCCAACCTCCTGCTTCGGTGACACCGAATACTTCGTGACCGATGTGCGCGTGACGGAATAACGCGCAGTCGGTGCAGTCACGCGCGCTTGATGGACGCGCGCGCGGTCCTACCACCCGCACTGCTGGCCCTGGTTCTGCTCGTTCAGCCACTGCATCAGCGGCTGGAAATACTCGGTGATCGCGGCCGCGTCGATCCGGCGCGTACCGGTGAGCTTCTCGAGCGCGTCCTGCCAGGGCTGCGACGCACCCAGACTCAACAGGTCGGCGAAGCGCCGGCCCGCTTCCCGGCTGCCGTAATTCGAGCACTCGTACAGCGGTGCGTGGTTGCCGGCGGCCGCGCATAGCGCCTTGTGGAACTGGAACTGCAGGATGAACGACAGGAAATAGCGCGTGTACGGGGTGTTGTCCGGTATGTGGTACTTCGCGCCCGGATCGAAGTCGGCCTCGGTGCGAGGCACCGGTGGTGCGATGCCCTGGTAGCGCCGGCGCAGCTCCCACCAGCTGCTGTTGTAGTTCTCGGGCGTAATCTCGCCCGAGAACACCCTCCAGCGCCACTGGTCGATCAGCCGCCCGAACGGCAGGAAGGCGATCTTCTCCAGGGCCATTTTCATCTGCTGGTTGATGAGCGCCTCGTGGCTCGGGGTGACCGCGCCGACGAGTCCGATCTTCGCCAGGTACGCGGGCGTCACCGAGAGATTGACCGTGTCGCCGATGGCCTCGTGGAAGCCGTCGTTGGCACCGTCGCGAAACAGGTAGGGCTGGTTCGCGTAGCTCAGGAAGTAATAGACGTGCCCGAGCTCGTGGTAGATGGTGAACAGGTCCTCCTCGGTGGGCTTGAGGCACGCCTTGATGCGCACATCGCCCGTGGTCGCCAGGTCCCAGGCACTGGCGTGACAGACGACCTCGCGGTCGCGCGGGCGCGTGAGCATCGAGCGCTCCCAGAAGCTCCTCGGCAGCTGCGGAAATCCCAGCGACGTATAGAAGCTCTCGGCCGAGTGCGCCATGCGCACCGCATCCCACTTCTGCGCCTTGAGTCGCGCGTCGGCGGTCTCAATGCTGGCTCGCGGATAGGGCTTGAGGATATCCGGGTAGATCTTGTTCCATTGCTGCGCCCACATGTTGCCGAGCAGCTGCGCCGGAATCGGCTTGCCGGCCGGCACCTTGTCCGCGCCATAGCGCTTGGCGAGCCTGGCGTGCGCATAGCAGTGCAGTCCGTCGTACAGCGGCTTCACCTGCTGCCACAGCCGCTCGGACTCGGCATCGAACTCCTCGGGCGACATGTCGTAGCCCGCGCGCCACATGACGCCCAGGTCCTTGAACCCGAGCTCGCGCGCCCCCTCGTTCGCGAGAGCCACGAACTGGGTGTAGTCCTCGCGCATCCCCGCGCCGACGCTATGCCAGCCCTTCCAGGCGTCGGTGAGCTCGTCGTAGTTGCGGCTGGTGGCGAGAATTTCCGCAAGCTGGTCGAGGTTCTTGCAGGAGGCGGGTCCGGTCGGACAGTACTTGCCCTCGCCGTATTTGGCTTCGAGCTGCGCCTCGAGCTGCGTGAGGCGCGCGCGCTTGTGCGCATCGTCCGGCGCGGGCGCGGCGACGTTCAGCCGCAGCTTCATGAGCGCGCGTGCAGTCGCCGGCGAGAGTTTCTGCGCGTCGTAGCGCTTGGCCTCGGCCACCGCCTTGCTGAGGTAAGCGAGGTAGCGATCGTTGGCCCTGGCATTGAGCAGCTGCGTGTCGGGAGTGATGAACGTGTCGAGGGTAAACCCGGCGGCCTGTGCCTCCTGGGCGCGAGCGGTGAGCTCGCCGTTCACGCGCGCGACGAACTCATCCGCGCTTTCGTTGGCGGCGGCGGCCTGCCCGGAAGCCGCGCCCGCCGGGGTACCCGATCCGCGCGGCGCGCAGCCGCAGAGCAGCACCAGGCACAGCGCGCCGCTCGCGGCGCAGACAACGAGTTTCAATAAAGGCACTTGACTCTACCTCACACCCGCCATCATTCGTTTCACCAACGGCGTCAACAGCAACATGACGGCACCGCCGATCACGCCGTACCAGAAGATCTTGATGAACAACGCCGGCAGCGACTCGAGGTGAGTCGCGTCGTACTGCCCGGTGAGCTGGCCGGCCATGTTGCTCCCCAGCGCCATCGACAGAAACCACATGCCCATCACCTGGCCGACGAAGCGCGGCGGCGCGAGCTTGCTCATGTACGACAGGCCCACCGGCGACAGGCACAGCTCCGCGAAGGTGTGCAGCAGGTAGGTGAGTATCAGCCAGGTCGGCAGCACCCTCTGGCCGGCGAGCGTGTACTGCGAGGCGACATACATCACCAGGAAACCCAGACCCAGGAGGATCAGGCCGGCCCCGAACTTGGCGGCGGCGTTGAAATCGCGCCCGCGCTTGCCGAGGGCGATCCACAGCGCCGCGAGCAGCGGTGCGAACAGGATGATGAAGATCGGATTGACGGCCTGCAGCACCCCCGCGGGCATCTCCCAGCCCAGGATGTTGCGGTCGGTGTAGCGCTCGGCGAACAGATTCAGTGAGGCGCCGGTCTGCTCGTAGCCCGCCCAGAACATGACCGAGGCGGCGACCAGCGCCACCATCACCAGCACGCGGTTGCGCTCCACCTGGCTGAGGCCGGCGAAGAACAGCAGGTAGGCGAAGTACACCACGCCCAGCACCACCATGGCCCAGGTGGCCCCGTCCGCCATCGCCACCGCGTTGATCTTCAGTATCCCGCCCATGGCGAGCACCGCGATGAGGGCTACCGCGGCGACCAAGCCGAGCACCGGCTTCCAGGATTTCGCCTGACCCTCCGCCGGTGCGAGACCGGCGCTGCCGAGGTAGTGGCGGGTCCACAGGAACTGCGCGAGCCCGATCGCCATGCCCACGGCCGGCAGGCCGAAGCCCCACCGCCAGCCGTAGCGGTCAGCGATCCAGGCCACCAGCAGCGGACCGATGGTCGCACCCAGATTGATGCCCATGTAGAACACGGTGAAGCCGGCGTCGCGGCGCGAGCCGCCCTCCGGATAGAGCGCCGCCACCATGGCGCTGGCGTTGGGCTTCAGGAGCCCGACGCCGACGGTGATCACCAGCAGACCCAGGAAGAAGATCTGCGTGTTGCCGACGGCAAGCATGAGATTGCCGGCCATGATGAGCAGGCCGCCGCTCACCACCGCGCGCTGCGATCCGAGCAGGCGGTCGGCCACCCAGCCGCCGAAGAGTCCGAACAGGTAGGTGCCGCCGATGTACATGCCGTACACGGCGCTCGCGGTCTTGTCATCCAGCCCGAGACCGCCCTTCTCGACCGCCGCCACCATGAAGAGGATCAGTACGGCGCGCATGCCGTAATAGGTGAAGCGCTCCCACATCTCGGTGAAGAACAGCGTCGCCAGTCCGCGCGGCTGCCCGAAGACGGTCTTCCCGGGCATGGCGGCGGTGAGCGCGGCGTCGGCGGCCTGATTCATGTTCGACCCCAGTCGTGTCGTTTTTATCGAGCGGCGTGAGTCTGAACCAGCGCGCGGCGCGGGCGCAAATGAGCGCAGTGCGCCGCTTCAGCTATCGGGGGCCTTGGCAGCCTCGGGGCTGCGCGACCGCGACAGGATGCGCGCCATCAGAATCCCCCCTTCATAGAGGAGGTACATCGGTATGGCGAGCGAGCATTGCGAGATGGCGTCGGGGGGAGTGAGCAGCGCTGCGAGGATGAAAATGCCGATCAGCACGTAGCCGCGGTGCTCCTTGAGTTTCTCGATCCGCACGATGCCCATCACGACCAGCAGCACCACCGCAACCGGCACTTCGAACGCGAGTCCGAAGCAGAAAAACATCGTGAGCACGAAGTCCAGGTAATTGTTGATGTCGGTCATCATCGCCACGCCCTTCGGGGTGGTGCTGGTGAAGAACTGAAACATCACCGGGAACACGAAGTAGTAGGCGAAGGCGATGCCGACATAGAACAGCAGGATCGAGGACACGAGCAGCGGCACCGCAAAGCGGCGCTCGTTGCGGTACAGGCCCGGAGCGACGAACGACCACAGCTGGTAGATGACGTACGGTATCGCGATGAGCAGTGCGGCGAAGAACGACAGCTTGAAGGGTGTCGTGAACGGTGACATCACCCCGGTGGCGATGAGGTTGCTTCCCTGCGGCAGCTTGGCGAGCAGCGGCTGCGCGACGAACGTGAACAGGTCATTGGAATAATAGACGCACGGCCCGAACGCGATCCCGACGGCTACCAGGGCGCGCAGCAGCCGGTTGCGCAGCTCCAGCAGGTGCGAGATCAGCGTGCCTTCGGCGAGCTTCTCAGGTTCCGCGTTCATCGGGGCTCGGCGTCGCGCCGGCCCGGAGTGCCGCTGGGTCGGCGCCGGTGGCGTCCGTAGGGTGAGCGTGCGAGAACGTGTCGGGGGGTGCGGTCGGGGCCTCGCTCGCCGCCGCGGTCAGCGGCGGCACAGCGGGCGGTGGTGCCGGGGTGGTCGCTGCCTGCGCCTTGCGGGCCTGCTCGACCTGCACCTCCTCTTCGAGCTGCTCGCGGAACTGCCGGGCCATGGCGCGCGCGCGCCCCATCCAGCGGCCAATCTCGGAGACGACACGGGGCAGCTTCTCCGGTCCCAGCACGATCAGCGCCAGGACGAAGATGATCAGAACCTCCGAGAACCGGCCCTCGAACAGATCACGCGCTCCGTTCGTTCTTCGCGTCGCTCTTCTTCGCGACTTCCGGGAACTCCGCGTCCGCGCCCTCGGAATGGATCTGCTTCGGCGGGGTGCTCTGCTCCTCCTCGCCTTCGCTCATCGATTTCTTGAACCCGCGCACCGCGGCGCCGAGATCCGATCCCACACTGCGCAGCTTCTTCGCACCGAACACGACGAGCACGACGAGCAGTATCACCACGAGCTCGCGCATTCCTAAACCACCCATGGCTCACGACTCCACGTAACTCTCCGCCCGCGCAGAGAAATGAATTCGATGATAGGTCAAATGAGCCCCCGGAACCCCAGAAGTTCGCTCGATTCCGCTACCCATGTCACGCCCGCGCCCTAGGGGGTCTCGAGCCAGAACGTCACCGGGCCGTCATTGACGAGCGCCACCTGCATATCGGCGCCAAATACGCCAGAGGAAACAGGGGCATAGGCGCTGTGCGCGCGATCGACGAGGTACGCGAACAGCCGCCGCGCCTCCTCGGGCGCGGCCGCCGCGCTGAACCCGGCGCGGGTGCCCTGGTGGGTGTCGGCGGCGAGCGTGAACTGCGGCACCAGCAACAGGCCTCCGCCGACCGCGCGCACCGGCAGATTCATCCGGCCCTCGGCGTCGGGGAAGATGCGGTAGGACAGCACGCGCTCGAGCAGGCGCTGCGCCGCGGCGTCGGTGTCCGCGCGCCGCACGCCGATCAGTGCCAGCACGCCGCGGCCGATGGCGCCGGCAACCTCGCCGCTGATACGAACCTCGGCCTGGGTGACGCGCTGGATGAGAGCGATCATGACACCCTGGATTGTGTGGCATTTGGCCGGGCTAGTCCGTAAGATTCGGGGCCGTTTTTTGTCTGGCGGAGACACCGATGCAGGGGCGCGGGCGACGTTCTGCAGTGCACGCGGGACTTTCGATCGCCGCGATCGCAGTGGCTGCGTTCGCGGGCACGGCACGGGCGCAGCAGCCGGCCGCGCACGGCGATGCCCGGCACGGCAAGGCCATCTCCTACACCTGCCTCGGCTGCCACGGGATCGAGGGCTACAAGAACGCCTATCCGATGTACAGCGTGCCGAAGCTCGAGGGACAGAACCCCGATTATCTGGCGGCGGCGCTGCATGGCTATCGCGACGGCGATCGCGCGCACGTGACGATGCATTCGCAGGCCTCGGAGCTCTCCGACCAGGACATCCTGGATATCGCCGCGTATTTCGCCGGCAAGCCGCTCGTGCCCACCGGCAAGGCTGCGGGCAGCGTGCCGCAGGCGGCGACGCTATGCGTCTCGTGTCATGGCCAGGACGGAGTTGCCATCGCGCCGATGTACCCCTCGCTCGCGGGTCAGCACCAGGACTACCTGGTGCGCGCGCTCGATGAGTACCGCAAGGGCGGACGCAAGAACCCGGTCATGAAGGGCTTCGCGGCGAGCCTCAAGGACCAGGACATTGCGGTGATCGCGCAGTACTTCAGCGGGCTCGCGCCCTCGCTCAGTACCGAGTCGCGGCCCTATACCTGGCTCACCGCACACTGACGCGGCGCGCCGAGTGCCTGCAGCGCTGCGGTATTGCATAACGCAGCCCCCTTAAGGCTCCCATAAGGCGCCTCTCCTAGTGTTACGCGCCAGGGCCCACGGGACCTTCCCACACGGAGTATTGCCATGAACCTGCTGAGTCTCCTCAAGAAGCCGCTCATTGCCGCAGTCCTCGGCGCGGCCACCATTGCCGTGCCGGTCGGTGCGCTGTACGTCGCCGGAGCGACGCGCGCGGTGGCCACGTCCGCGCTGGCCACGACCGCCGCTGCCGCGAGCCCCGCCGCAGCGACGCCGCCGCCCGCCGCCAACCCGGCCACGATGCTGCCGGATTTCAGCACCATGGTGCAGAAGTACGGTCCCGCCGTGGTCAACATCAGCGTGGTAGCCAAGATGTCGGCATCCCTGAACTCGCAGGGGGATGAGAACTCCGACGGCAACGACAGCCCCAGCGACAACAATCCCTTCGGTCCCAACAGTCCGTTTGCGCCGTTTTTCCGCGGCCAGCCGTTCCAGATGCCACAGCCGCAACCGATGCGCGGTGAAGGCTCGGGATTCATCATCAGCCCGGACGGCGTGATCATGACCAACGCGCACGTCGTCAGCGGCGCGAGCGAAGTGACCGTGCGCCTCACCGACCGGCGCGAATACACCGCCAAGGTCGTCGGCGTCGATGCCAAATCGGATATCGCGATCATCAGGATCGGTGCCAAGGATCTGCCGACGGTGAAGCTCGGCGACTCGCGCACACTGAGGGTCGGCGAATGGGTGCTGGCGATCGGCGCGCCGTTCGGCTTCGAGAACAGCGCCACCGCGGGCATCGTCAGCGCCAAGGGCCGCACGCTCGAATCCGGCTACGTGCCTTTCATCCAGACCGACGTGCCGATCAACCCGGGTAACTCCGGCGGCCCGCTGTTCAACATGCGCGGCGAGGTCGTCGGCATCAACTCGCAGATCTACAGCCGCAGCGGCGGCTACATGGGGGTGTCGTTCTCCATCCCGATCGATGTCGCCATGCAGGTGGGCCAGCAGCTGCAGGCCACCGGCCATGTCACCCGCGGCAAGCTCGGTGTGGTGATCCAGTCCGTCACCCAGGGGCTGGCGGATTCGTTCGGCCTGCCGCAGCCGCAGGGGGCGCTGGTGTCGAGCGTGGAGAAGGGCGGACCGGCGGAACGCGCCGGCATCGAATCCGGCGACGTGATCCTCAAGCTCAATGGCCAGCCGCTCAAGGACTCCTCCGAGCTGCCTGTGCAGATCGCGGCCGTCGCGCCGGGCACGAGCGTGAATCTGGAAATCTGGCGCAATCACGCCACGCGTGAGGTCGCGGTCAAGCTCGGTACGATGGAGGAGCAGCACACCGCCGCGAAAGCCGGTCCGCACCAGGAAGGCGGCAAGCTGGGACTGGCGGTGCGTCCGCTCACCGCGGACGAGCAGCGTGGGGCCAACATGAAGGGCGGACTGGTGGTCGAGCGCGCCAGCGGTCCCGCGGCCGAGGCCGGCATTCAGCCGGGCGACGTCGTGCTGGCTGCCAACGGTTCCCCGCTGAACAACGCCGAGGAGTTGCGCAGCGCGGTGGAGAAATCCAAGGGGCACATCGCACTGCTGATCCAGCGCGGCGAGACCCGGCTGTTCGTGCCGGTACGGGTCGGCTAAGCGGCCGGGCCGTTGGTCACCAGCGCCGCCATCAGCTCGTTCACCGGCAGGGCGTCGAGCTGAGCCGGCCGGGCGAACAGCGCCTTGATGCGCTCGGCCTGCTTCGCGGCGAAATGCGCCTCCACTGAAGCGGTGAATTTACCGAGCAGCAGCGGCATGCCCTCGGCGCGGCGCTTGCGGTGGCCGATCGGGAAATCGACCTGCACGCGCGTGCTGCGGTTGCCGTCGCGGAAGAACACCTGCACGGCATTGCCGATGTAGCGCTTGTCGGCGGCGTAGTACTCCTGCGTGAACGTCGGGTTCTCGCGCACCTGCATCTTGGCGCGCAGCGCGTCGATGCGCGCATCGGCGGCGACGCCGTCCTCGTAGTCCGCCGCGGTGAGGCGCCCGAAAATCAGCGGTACCGCGACCATGTACTGCAGGCAGTGATCGCGGTCGGCGGGGTTGGCGAGCGGCCCCACCTTGTCGATGATGCGCACGCCCGGCTCCTGGGTCTCGATGACGATGCGCTCGATGTCGGCGAGCCGATCCCTGACCTGCGGATGCAGGGTCATCGCCGCCTCGACCGCCGTCTGCGCGTGGAACTCGGCCGGGTACGAGATCTTGAACAGCACGTTCTCCATGACGTAGCTGCCGAAGGGCTGCGGCAGGGAGAACGCCCTGCCCTTGAAGAGCACGTCGTAGAAGCCCCAGGTCTTCGCCGACAGCGCCGACGGGTAGCCCGTCTCCCCGGTGAGCGCGATCAGCGCATGGCGCACCGCGCGGCTGGTGGCATCGCCCGCCGCCCAGCTCTTGCGCGAGCCGGTGTTGGGGGCGTGGCGGTAGGTGCGCAGCGCGCCGCCGTCGATCCAGGCGTTGGAAACCGCGTTCACGACCTGATCAAGGCTGGCGCCGAGCATGCTCGCCACCACCGCGGTCGAGGCGACGCGCACCAGCAGCACGTGATCGAGTCCCACGCGGTTGAAGCTGTTCTCGAGCGCCAGCACCCCCTGGATCTCGTGTGCCTTGATCATGGCGGTGAGCACCTCGCGCACGCTCGGCGGGGTCTTGCCCGACATGACGGCGTTGCGCGCCAGGTAATCCGCCACCGCGAGAATGGAGCCGAGATTGTCCGACGGATGGCCCCACTCGGCGGCGAGCCAGGTGTCGTTGAAGTCCAGCCAGCGGATCATCGCGCCGATGTTGAAGGCCGCCTGCACCGGGTCGAGCTCGAAGGAGGTGCCCGGGACACGCGCGCCGCCCGGCATCACCGCTCCCGGCACCACCGGACCCAGGAGCTTGCGGCAGGCCGGATACTTCAGCGCCTGAAACCCGCAGGCGAGGGTGTCCATGAGGCAGTAGCGCGCGGTCTCGTACGCCAGCTCGCTCGCCACGGTGAAGTTGCGGGCGTAGCCGGCGATGGCGCTGAGCACGGCGTCGGGTTCAGGACGCTGCGCAGACCTGCTGTCGGGTGCGGACATCCTGAACTTACCTGCGCTGCTCGAGGGGAACGAACCTGAGGTTCTCGGGGCCGTTGTAGTGGGCGGCCGGCCGGATGATCTTGCCGTCGATGCGCTGCTCGATGACGTGCGCCGCCCAGCCGGTGGTGCGGGCGATGACGAACAGCGGCGTGAACATCTCCTTCGGTACGCCCATCAGGTGATACGAGACCGCCGAGAACCAGTCGAGGTTCGCGAACAGGTTCTTGGCCTCGTGCATCACCGACTCGATGCGCTCGGCGATGGCGAACATCTGCAGGTCGCCCGCTTCCTTCGAGAGGCTGCGGGCTACCTCCTTGATCACCTGGTTACGCGGATCGGCGAGGGTATACACCGGGTGCCCGAAACCGATGACGACTTCGCGCCGGGCGAGGCGCGCGCGGATGTCGGCATCCGCGGCCGCGGGCGTGTCGTACCGTTGCTGGGTTTCCAGCGCGCTCTCGTTGGCGCCGCCGTGCTTCGGTCCCTTGAGCGCGCCGATCGCGCCGGTGATGCAGGAATAGATATCGGCGCCGGTCCCGGCGATGACGCGTGCCGCGAAAGTAGAGGCGTTGAATTCGTGCTCGGCGTACAGGATCAGCGAGGTGTGCATGGCGCGCACCCAGGAGGGCGGCGCGGGTCTGCGATGCAACAGATGCAGGAAGTGCGCGCCGACCGAATCATCCGCGGTCTCGACCTGGATGCGCTGCCCGCCGTGGCTGAAGTGATACCAGTAGGCGAGCATCGAGCCGAGGGATGCGATCAGGCGGTCGGCGATGTCACGTGCGCCGGAGGCGGTATGCTCCTCCTTCTCCGGCAGCAGGCAACCGAGCGCCGAGGTGCCGGTGCGCAGCACGTCCATCGGATGCGCCGCCGCCGGCAGCGCCTCGAGCACCGTGCGCACGGCGTCCGGCAGGGCGCGCAGTGACTTGAGTTTCGCCTTGTAGGCGGCGAGTTCGGCGCGGTTGGGAAGTTTCTCGTGGATCAGCAGGTAGGCGATCTCCTCGAACTCGCAGCTGCCGGCGATCTCGAGGATGTCGTAGCCGCGGTAGTGCAGATCGTTGCCGGTGCGCCCGACCGTGGACAGCGCGGTGTTGCCCGCGGTCACGCCCGACAGCGCCACGGACTTCTTAGGTCTGAACCCGCTGGTCTCAGTCATCGCTCACTTTCCCGAACAGCTCGTCGAGCTTCTTCTCGTACGCGAGGTAGTCGAGCACCTCATAGAGCTCCTCGCGCGTCTGCATCTGGTCGAGCACGCTCTTCTGCGTGCCGTGGCGGCGGATCGCGCCGTACACCGTGACCGCGGCTTTGGCGGCGGCGCGAAAGGCGGACAGCGGATACAACACCAGGCGCACGCCCGCGCTGCCCAGTTCCGCGGTGCTGAACAGCGGGGTCTGGCCGAACTCGGTGATGTTGGCGAGCACCGGCACCTTGATGCTCGCGGCAAACTGCCGGTATTCGTCGAGCGTCGTCAGGGCTTCCGCGAAGATCATGTCCGCGCCCGCTTCCGAGTAGGCCGCCGCGCGTTCCAGCGCGGCGTTCTGGCCCTCCACCGCATGCGCGTCGGTGCGCGCCATGATGACGAACTCCCCGTCGGTGCGGGCATCGACCGCGGCCTTGAGGCGATCGACCATCTCGGCGGCGGACACCAGCGCCTTGCCCGGGCGGTGGCCGCAACGCTTGGCGGACACCTGATCCTCCAGATGCATGCCGGCGGCTCCGGCGCGGATGAGTTCTCTGCAGGTGCGGGCGATGTTGAAGGCCGCACCCCAGCCGGTATCGGCATCGACCAGCAGCGGCAGCGGGCACGCCGCGCTGATGCGCCGCACGTCCTCACAGACGTCATTGAGCGAGGTGATGCCGAGGTCCGGCAGGCCGAAGGACGCGTTGGCGACTCCCGCGCCGGACAGGTAGATCGCCCGAAAGCCCGCGTTCTGCGCCAGCAGCGCCGCGTAGGCGTTGATCGTCCCGACGACCTGGAGGGGACGCTCGACCTCGAGCGCGGCGCGCAGGCGAGCGCCGGCGCTTAACTGTCGCTGCGACATGATAAGGACCTCGAAACAGCACCGATATTCTATACGGGGCGCACGGCGGCGGACCAGCCGCGCCGTATCCTACTCGCGGGTAGGATGGGCCTTCAGGCGATGCGCACCACGGTGCGGCCGGTGACCGCGCCTTCGAGGTAAGCGGCAAACGCGCCGGGCAGCTCATCGAAGGCGATGGTGCGCGTGACGATCCGCTCGAGGTGCCGGGGTCGCAGGTCGGTGGCACAGCGCTTCCACACCGCCAGCCGCCACTCGCGCCGCGTCGCGGAGGAGTTGATGCCGAGCAGGGACACGCCCCGCAGGATGAAGGGCATCACGGTGGTCTTGAGCTCCGCACTGCTTGCCATGCCGATGCTGGCGATGTTGCCCCAGAAGTCCACGCTGCGCGTGAGCCAGGCGAGCACCTCGCCGCCCAGATTGTCGATGGCACCGGCGAAGCGGGCATTCTCCAGGGGACGGGAGCCGAGGTTGAGGTCCTGGCGTGTGAGCACCTCCGCCGCACCCAGCTCCTTCAGGTAGTCCGCAGCGGCCGCCTTGCCGCTCACGGCCACCACCCGGTAGCCGCGGGCGGCGAGCATGTCGACCGCGATGCTGCCCACGCCTCCGGAGGCGCCGGTGACCGCGATCGGCCCCTGGCCAGGGGACTGGCCGTTCTGTTCCATGCGGTGGATGGCGAGTGCCGCGGTGAACCCGGCAGTGCCGAGCGCCATGGCGGTGAAGGCATCGAGTCCTTCCGGCATCGGAATCACCCAGTCTCCCGGCACGCGCGCGAACTGCGCGTAGCCGCCATCGTGCGTCTCCGACAGCCCGCAGCCGGTCACGAGCACCGCATCGCCCGGCCGGTAGCGCGCATCGCTCGAGGCCTCGACGACGCCCGCCAGGTCGATGCCGCCGACCAGCGGATAGCGGCGCAGGATCTTGCCGGCCCCGGTCGCCGCGAGTGCGTCCTTGTAGTTGATGTCGGAGTGGCTGACCCGGATCACGACCTCCCCGGGTGCGAGGTCATCGAGCGTGACAGGCTCGAAGCGGGCGGCAATCTTGCCCCCTTCCGAATGAATGCGGAATGCCGTGAATTTGGAAGTCATGATCGCCCCGCCACCGCACTGGTGTTGAAACCCTAACGCCGTGCCACCGCCGGCGGCAAGTACGCTTCAGTGCCGGCCCAGCCGCTCGAGCCACACCATGAGACCCTGGGTGTTGAGCTCGAGGTCGCCCTCCAGGATCTTCTCGATCTGCGCGTCGCTCAGCATGCAGCCGTGGCGGTGCGCAAGATCCAGCCACAGATCACGCATCGCGGCGCGGATGCCGGCGGCGGGTTGCGGATCCTGCGCGTGAGCGCGCGCGATGCGCGCCAGCTCGTGCACCTGGGGCTTGAGCAGCTCGCCCAAGCGCGGCACCCCGGTCACGCGGCTGAAGTGCATGAGGTACATCGACTCGGGCCGGTACGCCAGCAGCCGGTCGATGGAGGCGATGAGCTGCTCCGGATCGAACTGCGAGGGGGGAGTGGTCGGGGTGATGAAGGCGCCGTGCTCGTTATCGAGTGCCCGGTAGGAAATGCCGAAGGCATCGCCGGCGAATATGCTCGCGTGAGCCGCATCGACGACGGCGTAATGGTGCAAGGCGTGCCCCGGCACGTGGATGAGCTCGAGCGTGCGGGCTCCCAGGGTCAGCCGCTCACCGTCCTCAACCACGCGCACCCGTTCGGCCGGGATGGGCACGAGCGTCCCGTACAGCTCCTCGAGGCGCTCGCCGTACACCGCCCTCGAGCCCGCGATCAGCCTGGTCGGGTCGATCATGTGTGGGGCGCCGCGCGGATGCAGCACCGCGACGGCGTGCGGGAGCTCCCGCATCAGGGCGCCTGCCCCGCCGGCATGATCCAGATGCACGTGCGTCAGCAGCACAAAATCGACCGCCTCGCGCGCGACGCCCAGCTGCGCGAGCGCGGCGATCAGGTACGGGACCGAGGCGTTGGTACCCACATCGACGAAGGCCGCGCGACCTCGATCGACGATGATGTGCGCGGCGGCGTGGCCCGGGTAGAGGTACTCGGCATCGACGGCGCTGATGCCGTGCGGGTGTCGATACAGTCGCGGCTTCAAGGGAACGTCGACCTGCGCGGTGTGACGCCGAGCGTTGTACACATCCTAACCTGTAGGCTAGCTTAGGCGCATGACCGATCATCGCTCCTTCCCCGCGGCGCGGGCCGTGTGGGCCACGGCGGCTCTCGCCGCGCTGTCCGCATCCCAGTCCCTGGCCCAGCAGGCGGCCGCGCAGCACCGCGAGCGCGGCACCCTGGTGTTCGAGAACATTCCGCTCCCCGACACCGCGCTCATGGCGCGCCTCGGGCGCTACCAGCAGTCGCGCGAGGCGACGTTCCTCGACTGGCTTGCCGACGGCGGCATGCTGATCGCGACGCGCTTCGGCGACACCGAGCAGCTGCACCGCGTTGCCGCGCCGCTCGGCATGCGCGAGCAGCTCACGTTCTATCAGGACCCGATCGAGTGGGCGCGCGCGCCGCGCACCGGCAGCGGCTTCGTGTTCCTCAAGGATCAGGCGGGCGATGAGAACGCGCAGGTGTACTACCAGAGCGGCAGCGGCAGCGTGCGGCAGCTCACCAGCGGCAATTTCATTCACGGCAGCCCGGTGTGGGCCCACGACGGCCGGCGCGTCGCCTTCTACGGCAATGACCGCGACTCGCTCAGTTACGACGTGTACGTTGCCGATGTGACCACCGGCGCCGCGCCGCAGCTGCTGGTCGGCGGCCGCCAGGACACCTGGTACCCGCTCGACTGGTCCGCCGACGACAGCAAGCTGCTGGTGTGGAGATACGTCTCGATCAGCGAGAGTTACCTGTACCTCGCGGACGTGGCGAGCGGGACCCTCACGGCGCTGGACGACAGCGGCCGCAAAGTCGGCATCCGCATGGCGAAGTTCGCTCCCGACGGGCGCGGCGTGTACCTGCTGACCGACGAGGACGGCGAGTTCCTGCAGCTCAAATTCAAGGATCCCGTCACCCACCAGAGCCGCAGCGTCACGCCCGCCACCGGCTGGGACGTCGAAGACTTCGACGTCAGCAGCGACGGGCGCTACGTGGCTTACGTCGTCAATGACGACGGCCGCAGCCGCCTCACGGTGCTCGATACCCAGGCGAAACTCGAGCTCGCGCCTGCCGGGCTTCCGGAAGGGCGCATCGGCAACCCGCGCTTCGACCGCAGCGGGCGCAAACTCGCGCTGTCGGCGGAATCGGCGCTCGGGCCGCGCGATGTCTACGTCTACGACCTCGAGCACGGCAAGCTCGAGCGCTGGACCCGCAGTGAGCCGGGTCCCCTCGATGTGCGCACGCTCGCGGCGCCCGAGCTCGTCCACTATCCCACCTGGGATCGCATCGGCCGCCGCGCGCGCCTGCTGTCGGCGTATGTCTACCGGCCACGCACGGCGGCAGGTCCGTGCCCGGTGATCATCGACATTCACGGGGGGCCTGAGTCGCAGTACCGCCCGGGCTGGGATCCGTTCGTGCAGTTTCTCGTCAACGAGCTCGGCTACGCCGTGGTCGCACCCAACGTGCGCGGCTCATCCGGTTATGGCAAGACTTTCCTCGCCCTCGACAACGGGGTGCTGCGCGAGGACGCGGTGCGTGACATCGGGTCGCTGCTGGTGTGGATCGGCGTGCAACCGCAGTTCGATCGCGATCGGGTCGTCGTGATGGGCGGCTCGTACGGGGGCTACATGGCGCTCGCATCCCTCATCGCCTACGGCGAGCGCCTGCGCGGCGGCATCGACCTCCTGGGGATCAGCAACTTCGTGACTTTCCTGCGCAACACTGCGGCTTACCGGCGCGATCTGCGGCGCGCCGAATACGGCGACGAGCGCGACACCAGCATGCGGGTGTTCCTCGATCGCATCTCCCCGCTGACCAACGCCAGCCGCATCAAGAAGCCGCTGCTGGTGGCGGCGGGGTCCAACGACCCGCGCGTGCCGGTCTCCGAGTCCGAGCAACTGGTCTGGAGCGTGCGCGCGGCCGGCGGCGAGGTGTGGTATCTGCTCGCGAAGGACGAAGGACACGGCTTCAGGAAGAAGGCCAACCGCGACGCGTACCTTGAGACCGCCGCGAGCTTCCTGCAGAAGCTGGCGCACTGACGGTGCAACATGGTGCTGATATCGCCGGACACCAGCGTCGCGGACGTCGAACGGCACAACGAGCTGTTCACCGCTGCGGTGGATGAGCTGCTTGCGGCGGGAAACTCACCGTCACCGAGAGTCCCTTCGCCGCAGGCCCCTCCGCAAGCGTGATGGTCGCGCCGTGGGCTTCCGCGATCGTCCTGACGATCGACAGCCCGAGCCCGCTGCCGGGAGGCGCGCTCCCGGCGCGACGGTAGAAGCGATCGAACACCCGCTCGCGCTCCGCGGGTGGAATGCCGGGTCCGTCGTCGCTCACCGTAAGACGCGCGACCCCGGCGTCACCTGCGGCTTCCTCGACCGACACGTCGACCCGGCCGCCGGCGGGGGTGTAACGCACGGCGTTGTCCACCAGGTTGCGCACCAGTGTGCGCAAGGCTTCCCGATCGCCGTGCACGCTCGCCGGCTGCGCCGCCGAGACGCCCAGGTCGATGCGGCCCGCATCGGCGAGCGGCACGAGCTCGGCGACGATCTCGCGCGCCAGGTCATCGAGGCGCACCGCCACGCGTTGCGCGTCCGCCCGCGGCTCCTGGCGGGCGAGCGCCAGCATCTGTTCGACCAGGCGGATGGCGCGCTGCACGCCCGCCGACAGGGTTTCCATCGCCGCGGCGCGCTCGGCGTCCCCGCTCGCCCGGGCGAGCATGCCCATCTGCAGGTGCAGCGCGGTGAGGGGCGTGCGCAGCTCGTGCGCGGCGTCGGCCATGAAGGCCCGCTCGCGCTCCAGCGCGGCCCGCAGGCGTCCGAGCAGATCGTTGAGGGCGCTGACGAGGGGCTGCACTTCGTCCGGCAGGCGCGTGTCCGGCAAGGCGTCGAGCGCGTCGACGCGCCGTGCCTTCACCAGCGCCGTGAGGCGCTGCAGGGGCTCGAGCGCGTGCCCGACCGCCAGCCAGATCAGCAGCGCCAGCACCGGCAGCAGCAGCGCGAACGGCTTGAGGGTCTGCAGCGCCAGCTCCGCGGCGCGCTGCTGGCGCACGCTCATCGGCTGCGCCACCTGGATGACCCTGGTGAGAGCCTGCACCCCGAACACCCGCCAGCGTCCTTCGCTGGTGGAGACGGTGGCGAGTCCGAGGGTGGTGATCTGCGGCAGCACCGCGTGCGGCCGCGACAGATACACCCGCACGCCGTCGAGCGACCAGACCTGCACGACGAAGTCGTAGGCCGCGTCCGCCGCGGGAAACTGCGGCGCGAGCAGGTACTCGACCGGCTGGTCGCGCAGGATGAGGGCGGTCTGGCGCAGGTGGTAATCGAAGAAGGCGTCCGCTTCGCTCAACGCGTTGCGGTACACGATCCAGCCGCCCCCGGCGCCGACGAACACCACGCCGGCCAGGAGCCAGGCCAGCAGGCGCGCGCGCAGCGAGCTCATGGCGCAGGCCTCACCCGATACCCCACGCCGCGCACGGTGAGAATGAACTGCGCCCCGAGCTTGCGGCGCAGCCCATGGATGTGAACTTCCACGGCGTTGCTCTCCACTTCCTCGCCCCAGCCGTACAGGCGCTCCTCGATCTGGGCGCGCGACAGGATCACCCCCGGCCGCTCCAGCAGCAGTTGCAGCAGCGCGAATTCCCGCGGCGACAGCGCGATCTCGGCGCCGTCGCGCATAACGCGATGAGCCGCCGGGTCCAGCACCACGCCCAGGTGCTCGATGCGCGGCGCCGAGCGGCCGGCCTTGCGGCGCAGCAGCGCGCGGATGCGCGCCGCCAGCTCGTCCAGATCGAAGGGCTTGATGAGGTAGTCATCCGCCCCGGCATCCAGTCCCTGCACGCGATCGGAGACCGCATCGCGCGCCGTGATGATGAGCACCGGCACGGCCAACCCGCGCTCGCGCAGGACCTTCAGCAGCTTCAGCCCGTCGCTCCCGGGCAGACCCAGATCGAGCAGCACCAGCTCGAAGGGCTCGGTGCGCAGCACCTGGGCGGCGGCTTCGGCGTCGTGCACCCAGTCCACGGCGAAGCCATCGCGCTTCAGTCCCGCGCGGATCGCCTCCCCGATCATGGCATCGTCCTCTACCAGCAGCAGTCTCACGATGTGCGAAGTATGATCAATCGCGACTGCGATCGCGCAAGGAGCTCGATTGAATGCCGTCGAACGTCTGGTGCAGGACGCGGCAACCCTGGGAGTCGTCCTGAGCGACGGCGACGCCGGGCGCCTGTTCACGCTGCTCGATGAGCTCGCGCGCTGGAACCGCACTTACAACCTGACGGCGATCACCACCCGCGCCGCGATGCTCACCCACCACCTGCTCGACAGCCTCGCCATTCATCCCGACCTGCAGGGCACGCGCGTTGCAGACGTGGGTACCGGCGCCGGGTTTCCGGGCCTGCCGCTGGCGCTGTGCAACCCCGCGCGGCAGTTCACCCTCATCGACTCCACGGCCAAGAAAATCCGCTTCGTTTCCCATGCGGCGCATGTGCTGGGACTCGCCAACGTGACGGCGGTGCACGCGCGCGCGGAAACCCTGCAGCCCGAGGCGCCATTCGACACGGTGGTGGTGCGCGCGCTCGCACCGCTCCCGCAGATGCTCGCGCAGGTCGCGCCGCTGTGCGGCCCGCACAGCCGCGTGCTGGCGATGAAGGGCCGCTGGCCGACGGAAGAACTCGCCGCGCTCCCTGCGCCCTGGCGCCTCGCCGGCTCACGCGAGCTGAAGGTCCCGGGACTCGCCGAGGCGCGCTGCGTGATCGTGCTGGCACGCGCCTGAAGCCAAGCCGCCATGCCCGGGAATCCGATCATCACCACCTGGCCGCTGTTACTGGGCATGGCCATCCTCATGCTGGGGGCGGGCCTGCAGGGGACGATCCTCGGGCTGCGCGCGACGCTCGAAGGATTTCCCACGCCGGTCACCGGACTCGTCATGTCCTGCTACTACGTGGGGTATCTGCTCGGCACTCTCATCGCGCCGCGGCTGCTGCGCCGGATCGGGCACGTGCGGGTGTTTGCGGCGCTCGCAGCCCTCGCGTCTGTTGCGAGCCTGGTACACGCCTCATGGGTGCATCCTGTGCCCTGGGGCGCGATGCGCCTGGTTTCAGGCCTCTGTTTCGCCGGCATCTACGTCGTCGCCGAGAGCTGGCTCAATCATCGCGCCACCCGCACGAATCGCGGCCGGCTGCTGGCCGTGTACATGCTGGTCCTGTATGTCGGTCTTGGCTCAGCCCAGTTCCTGCTGCTGCTGTCGAGCCCGCAGACGGCCGCCCCCTTCATGCTGGTCTCGGCACTGATCTCCCTCGCGATGGTGCCGATCGTCGCGTCCGCGCAGCAGACGCCCGAACGCGCCGTCCCGCACCCCGTGCGCTATCGCGACCTGTACCGCAATTCGCCGCTCGGCGTGGTGGCGGTCGCCGTATCGGGAATGATTTCCTCCATCATTTTCGCGATGGGCCCGGTCTACGCGCGGCTCAGCGGTTCCGGGACCCGGGGGGTGGCCGTATTCATGGCGGTCAGCATTCTCGCCGCGGTGCTCACCCAATACCCCGTCGGCAGACTGTCGGACCGCGTGGACCGGCGCACGGTCATCGCCAGCGTCTGCACGCTCGCGACGCTGGTGGCGGTGAGCATCGTGGCGTTCGGCCCCCTGCCGCGTCCGGTATTTCTGGTGCTGGCGGCGCTCTTCAGCGGCTCGGCGCTGACGCTCTATTCCCTGGCCGTCTCGCACGTGAACGACAAGCTCGAGCCGGCGCAGATGGTGGCAGCGAGCAGCGCCCTGCTGCAGATGAACGGCACGGCGGCGGCCGTGGGGCCGGTGCTGGCGGGAAGCCTGATGCACGCCTTCGGGCCGCGGGCTTACTTCGCGACGCTGGCGACCCTGACCGGAGCGCTGACGGTTTACGATCTGTGGCGCAAAGCTCAGCGCAGTCCGGTACCGCGCGCCCAGAAAGGTCCGTTCATCAACACGCAGCAGATCGTGAACTGCGCCGGGCTCGATCCCGGCAGCGTGCAGGTCGCGCCGTCCGGGTCGGTCAAAGCTGCAGAGGCAGCGCAGTCGTCGCCTTGATGACGGCGAGCGCAATCGAGGAGTTCACCGACTGCACTCCGGGAAAACGCGACAGGTGGTCGAGGAAGAACGCCTCGTAGGCCTTGATGTCCCGGCACACGATGCGCAGCAGGAAATCCGTCTCCCCCATCAGCGTGTAGCACTCGAGGATCTCCGGGTGTGCACGCACGGCCTGCTCGAAGCGCAGCAGCGCGTCGCGACCGTGACCGGCGACCTTCACGTGCGAGAACACCATGACCGAGAGCCCGAGCTTCTCGCGGTTGAGCAGCGCCACGCGCTTCTCGATGACGCCGAGTTCTTCCAGACGGCTGATGCGCCGCCAGCAGGTCGATGCGGTCATCCCTAGCCGTTCCGCGACCTCAGCCGCCGAAAAGTGACCGTGCTCCTGGACCAGATCCAGAATGCGCAGATCGGCTCGGTCCAGGTCGGGATGCATCATCCATCTCGTACAGGGTATGAATCGTGCAATAGATATTTCACCATTGGCGTCTGGGAAGCAACTTTTGTGACGCCCGGTGCGGTCGAGGGGGGTAGCCTTAAGGGTCCTCTTGCGCGCAATTCGCGCCCGGAGCAGTCACGCGATGGACATCTTCGACCTGCGCGAATTCGACGGCCACGAGCTGATCGTCTTCGGGCACGACGCGGCCACCTCGCTGCGCGCGATCATCGCCATTCATTCCACCGCACTGGGGCCCGCCGCCGGCGGCTGCCGCATGTGGCCCTACGCCACCACCGCGGAGGCGGTTTCCGATGTCCTGCGCCTGTCGCGTGGCATGAGCTACAAGAACGCGCTGGCGGGCGTGCCGTTCGGGGGCGGCAAGGCAGTCATTATCGGCGAGGCGCGCAAGGCCAAGACGCCGGAGCTGTTCGAGGCCTTCGGCCGCTTCGTCGACTCCCTCGGCGGACGTTACGTCACGGCCGAGGACGTCGGCACGACAATGACCGACATGGCGAGCGTGGCGCGCGTGACGCGCCATGTCGCGGGCCTGGGGCGCGCGCCGGGCGAGGCGGGCGGGGATCCGGGGCCGAAGACCGCGCTCGGGGTCTATCTGGGGATCAAGGCCGCGGTCAGATTCAGGCTCGGCCGGCAGAACCTGCAGGACCTCACCGTCGCCGTTCAGGGCGCGGGAGGCGTGGGCTACCACCTGTGCGGCCTGCTGGCTGCCGAGGGCGCGCAGCTGCGCGTCGCCGATGTGCGTCCGGCCGTCGTGCAGCGGGTGTGCGAGGAATTTCGGGCCACGGCCGTGCCGGTCGAGGATGTGCTCGCCGAGAGCGTCGACGTGCTGGCCCCGTGTGCGCTGGGCGCGGTGCTCAATGCCCAGTCGATCCCGCGGCTGCGCGCACGCATCATCGCCGGAGCTGCCAACAACCAGCTGGCGCAGGGACAGGATGGCCTGTCGCTGCAGGCGGCCGGGATCCTGTACGCGCCGGACTACGTGATCAATGCCGGCGGCATCATCAGCGTCTCGCGCGAGTATCACGGCGGCGGCACCCAAGAGCAGGTCATGGCCGATATCCAGGGGATTCCCGCGCGGCTGACGGAGATCTTCGAGCGCGCCCGGCGCGAGAATCGCACCACGAACGCGGTGGCGGACCAGATGGCGTGCGAGCTCCTGGCCCGGCACCGGCACAAGCTGGTGGCCTGAGCACTCCCAGGAGCAGGCCACGGCGCAGCCAGCGCTTCCGGCGCGAGCGCGGCGGTGAAGTACACTGTCGCCCATGAAGCGGGTCATCGCCATCGCGAACCAGAAGGGCGGCGTCGGCAAGACCACCACGGCGGTCAATCTCGCGGCATCCCTCGCCGCCACGCGGCGGCGCGTGCTGCTGATGGATCTGGATCCACAGGGCAACGCCACCATGGGCAGCGGGGTCGACAAGGGGACGCTCCAACGCAGCACCTGTGAAGTGCTGCTCGGGGAATCCGATCTTGCCGCCGCGCTGGTCCAGGTCGAACAGGGCGACTTCATGCTGCTGCCGGCCAACCAGGACCTCACCGCCGCGGAGGTGCGCCTGCTGACGCTGCCGATCGGCCGGGAGATCAAGCTGCGCCAGGCGCTGCAACCCAAGCGCGAAGCCTTCGACGTCATCCTCATCGACTGTCCGCCGGCGCTCAACATGCTCACCATCAACGCGCTGGTCGCGGCCGACAGCGTGCTCATTCCCATGCAGTGCGAGTATTACGCGCTCGAGGGGCTGTCGGCGCTGCTCGCCACCGTGGAGCAGATCCGCGTGGCCGCCAATCCGCAGCTATCGATCGAGGGGGTGCTGCGCACCATGTTCGACCCCCGCAACAACCTCGCCAACGAGGTGAGTGCGCAGCTCGTCACGCACTTCGGCGACAAGGTGTTTCGCACCATCATCCCGCGCAATATCCGCCTCGCGGAGGCGCCCTCGTTCGGCAAGCCGGCCCTGTTTCATGACCGGGAATCCCGCGGGGCTCTCGCGTATCTTGCGCTCGCGGGGGAGATGATCCGGCGCGAGGAGGAGGCCTACGCTGCCCGGGCGCGGGCGGCGGTCACCGGAGACAGCACGTTTGCGGCGGCCGCAGGCAACGGGGCGGCGGCGGCGAACGAGCCGTCAACAGACCACGCGGTCGGCGAGGACACCTCAACATGATTCACAGAAGACCTACCCTTGGACGCGGCCTCGCGGACCTGCTCGGCGCACGAGCCACAGCAACCGCCCCGCACGCCACCGCGCCGGTCGGGGAACAGCTGGCGAAGCTGCCGCTGGACCTGCTGCAGCGCGGCCGCTACCAGCCGCGCATCGACATGCGTACCGAGACGCTCGCGGAACTCGCCGACTCCATCAAGGCGCAGGGCGTGGTGCAGCCCATCGTGGTGCGCGCGCTGGGTGCCCCGGACGTGGGCGAGTCGCAGCGCTACGAGATCATTGCCGGCGAACGGCGCTGGCGCGCGGCGCAGATGGCGGGGCTCACGGAGATTCCGGCGGTCATCCGCCACATTCCCGATGACGCGGCGATCGCAATCGCCCTGATCGAGAACATCCAGCGCGAGAACCTGAACCCGCTGGAGGAGGCGCGTGCACTGACGCGCCTGATCACCGAGTTCGGACTCACGCACCAGGAGGCCGCCGATGCGGTCGGCCGCTCGCGCGCCGGCGTCAGCAACCTGTTGCGCCTGCTGGAGCTGGCGCCGGAGGTCTGCGAGCTCCTCGAGAAGCGCACGATCGAGATGGGCCACGCGCGGGCGCTGCTGGCGCTGACGCAGCGCCGCCAGCAGACCGAGGTCGGGCTGCTCGTGGCCAAGAAGAGTCTGTCGGTGCGCGACACCGAGGCGCTGGTGCGGCGCCTTCAGGCCCCGGCCGGCGGCGGATCAGCCGAGCCCGCCGCTTCCCGCGACCCGAACGTCGAGCGCCTGGAGCAGGAGCTGGCCGAGAAGCTCGGCGCCCGCGTCGCCATCCAGCACGGCAGCGGGGGCAAGGGCAAACTGGTGGTGAGCTACAACAGCCTGGATGAGCTCGACGGGATTATCGCGCACATCCAATAGAGCCAGGTGCGGGGCTGCGCGCGCGCGTGTGGACTCACGCGCGGGCGGTCTCTATAATCCCGCGGCTTTTTCGCCGTCGCAGCCTAAGTGACTGAACGGCCGAAGTAATGTTAAGCCCTTGCGTTCAGCTCTTTTGAGCCCCTCGAGCGGGACTTATATAAGGTGTTGGCGATCGATCTGCCCCATGCGCGGCGGCTGGCCCTCGGCGTCGTGCTGGGTCAGGCGGGCATGACCGTGACAGCGGCGCTGTGCGCGTGGGGCATCGCCGATCGGCGCGCGGGATTCTCGGCGCTTCTCGGTGGAGGAATCGCCACGGCGGGGAGCCTGGCGATGGCGGGCCTGGCATTCGGTGGCGGCTCGGGCGCCAATGCGCAGCGCGCCCTCGGCGCGTTCTACGTCGGCGAGGCCGTGAAGCTCGCGGTCGTGATAGTGCTGTTCGGGGTGGTGCTGAAGCTGGTGAGGGTGGCGCCGCTGGCGATGTTCGCCGCGTTCGCCGCCACCTTGCTGGTGTACTGGATTGCGCTGCTTGCCGCGCTGCCCGCCGTGGGCGGTGCGCGCCGCGGCGCGTGAGCGGTGGGTTGAATTGGTGGGAGCAATGGCAGCAGCAGAAAAGTCCGGCGGCGCAACCGAATACATCCTGCACCACCAGAGGTTCCTGTCGAACAAGGCAGCGCACGGCATCGTCGACTTCTCCGTCATCAATTACGACACCGTGTTCTTCTCGGTGCTGCTGGCGGCGGTGTTCTTCGGGCTGTTCTGGTGGGTGGCACGCAGGGCGACTAGCGGCGTTCCCGGCCAGCTGCAGAACTTCATCGAGATCATCGTCCAGTTCGTCGACAACCAGGTGCGCGACAGCTTCCACGGTTCGAGCCGCCTCATCGCCCCGCTCGCGCTCACCATCTTCTGCTGGGTGTTCCTCTTCAACTTCATGGATCTGGTGCCGGTCGACCTGCTGCCCGCGGCGGCGCGTGGCGCCGGCTTCGAGCACCTGAAGGTGGTGCCGAGCACGGACCTGAACGCCACGTTTGCGCTGTCGCTCACGGTGTTCATCCTGATCGTTTACTACAGCGTGAAGATGAAGGGCCTGGTCGGCTTCATCAGCGAGCTCACCCTGCAGCCCTTCAGAGCCAGTAACGTGCTGGTGCAGGCGCTGCTGGTGCCGGTGAACTTCATCCTGGAGTCGGTCACCTTCCTCGCCCGCCCGATATCGCTGGCGCTGCGCCTGTACGGCAACCTCTACGCCGGCGAGATGATTTTTCTCCTGCTCGCGGCGCTGACGCTGTCACGCGGGCTCGAGGGACTGACCTCGGTCGGCGGTTGGTGGTGGACTTTCGTACAGATCGCTCTCGGGCTCGTCTGGGCGGTGTTCCATATCCTGATTATCACGATTCAGGCCTTCATATTCATGGTGCTGACGATCGTCTATCTGTCGATGGCTCACGAGCATCACTGACAGTCGAGAGGGCTTGGCGGTAAAAGGTTTTCGTATTCCGTGTCTTTGAGGAGAGTTGAATGGAAAACATTGCACACATCGAGGCCATGACCGTGCTGGCCGTCGGCATCATCTTCGGCATGGGGGCCCTCGGCACCGCCATCGGCTTCGGCATTCTGGGCGGGCGTTTCATCGAAGGCTCGGCGCGCCAGCCGGAGCTGCTGCCGGTGCTGCGCATACAGATGTTCCTGGTCGCGGGCCTGCTGGATGCGGTGGCGATGATCGGCATCGGCTTCGCGCTGTTCTTCACGTTCGCGAATCCCTTCGTGGAGGCGCTGCGCGCGGCGCACTGACGCGCACGCGCTGACGGCTCGAGGGGAGGAGAAAGGGACCGTGAACATCAATCTCACGCTCATCGTGCAGATGCTCGTGTTCGCTTTGCTGGTCTTCGGCACGATGAAGTACATCTGGCCGCACATCCTGAACGCGATGGAGGAGCGCTCGCGCAAGATCGCACAGGGACTCGCGGCCGCCGAGAAGGGCGAGCAGGAGCTCACCGAGGCGCGCAGCAAGGCCGACACCATCGTGCGCGAGTCGCGCGAGCGCGCCAACCACATCATCGAGCAGGCGCAGCACCGCGCCAGCGATCTGGTGGAGCAGGCCAAGAGCGCCGCGAGCAGCGAAGCCGCGCGCCTGGTCGCGGCCGCGCAGCAGCAGATCGAGCTCGATACCACGCGCGCGCGCGAATCCCTGCGGCGTGAGGTGGCCGGCATCGCGGTGCGCGCGGCCTCCAAGCTCCTTGGGCGCGAGGTCGACGCACGCACGCACGCCGATCTCCTCGACCAGTTCACGGCCCAGATCTGACGCGCGGACCATGGCGGACCGGATCACCATCGCACGACCCTACGCACGCGCCGCGTTCGAAGAGGCACGCGCCCACGAGCGTCTCGAACCCTGGTCCGAGGCGCTGCAGGTGGCCGCCGAGGTGGTCAGGGATCCGCGCGTCCAGAGCCTGCTGGGAAATCCGCGCGTGACACCCGCGCAGCTCGCGCAGCTGCTGACCGGCATCGCCGCAGCGCCCCTCGGCGATCACGGCGCGAACTTCGTGCGCACGCTCGCCGTTAACCGGCGCCTCGCCTACCTGCCGGAGATTTCCGCGCTGTTCGAGACGCTCAAGGACGCCGCGCAGGGCGTCGCCGACGTCACGGTCACTTCCGCCGCGGCACTCGATGCGAGTCAGCAGCAAAAGCTCGCCGCTGCACTGCACACGAGACTCAAGAGCCGCGTGCGCCTGCACTGTGAGATCGATCCGGCGCTGATCGGCGGGGCGGTGCTGCGCTCCGGGGACCTGGTGATCGACGGCTCGCTGCGCACCCGACTTGACCGCATCGCCTACGAACTGACCGCCTGACCACCCACGAAATTGAGCTTCTACATGAGCTGCAAGGAACGCCCGAGCATCAAGACGCTCAATTTCGCGGGGCCCGGTAAGAGAAGATTGTAAGAGGAACTGACGATATGGCCATCAAGGCAACCGAGATCAGCGATCTCATCAGGCAACGGATCGAGAACTTCAAATCCGTCACCGAGGCGCGCAACGTCGGCTCGATCGTGTCGGTCACCGATGGCATCACCCGCATCCACGGGCTGGCGGATGCGTGCTACGGCGAGATGCTCGAATTTCCGGGCAACACCTTCGGTCTCGCGCTGAACCTGGAGCAGGACTCGGTCGGCGCGGTGGTGCTGGGCGAGTACAAGCACCTGACGGAGGGCGACACCGTCAAGACCACCGGCCGGATCCTGGAGGTGCCGGTGGGACGCGGCCTCCTGGGGCGTGTGGTGGATGCGCTCGGCGCACCGATCGACGGCAAGGGCCAGGTCAAAGCCGAATACACCTCTCCCATCGAGCGCGTCGCCCCGGGCGTCATCTACAGACAGTCGGTGAGCCAGCCGGTGCAGACCGGCTACAAGGCCATCGACGCGATGGTGCCGATCGGGCGCGGGCAGCGCGAGCTCATCATCGGCGACCGTCAGACCGGCAAGACCGCGCTCGCGGTCGACACCATCATCAACCAGAAGTCCTCCGGCATTAAGTGCATCTACGTCGCCATCGGCCAGAAGCAGTCGACCATCGCCAATGTCGTGAGGAAGCTCGAAGAGCACGGCGCCATGGCGCACACCGTGGTGGTCGCCGCCTCGGCCTCAGCCGCCCCCGCCCTGCAGTACATCGCCGCCTACTCGGGCGTCACCATGGGCGAGTACTTCATGGACAACGGCGAGGACGCACTCATTATTTACGATGATCTGTCCAAGCAGGCGGTCGCCTACCGGCAGATCTCGCTCCTGCTGCGCCGTCCGCCGGGGCGCGAGGCGTTCCCGGGAGACGTGTTCTACCTGCACTCGCGTCTGCTCGAGCGCAGCGCGCGCGTCAACGAAGAGTACGTGGCGATGGTCAGCAAGGGCGCGGTGAAGGGCAAGACCGGCTCGCTCACCGGGTTGCCGATCATCGAGACCCAGGCCGGGGACGTGACCGCGTTCGTGCCGACCAACGTGATCTCGATCACCGACGGCCAGATCTTCCTCGAGAGCGACCTGTTCAACGCGGGCATCCGTCCCGCCATGAACGCCGGCATCTCCGTGTCGCGCGTCGGCGGCGCGGCCCAGACCGACATCATCAAGAAGCTCGGCGGCGGCATCCGCCTGGCGCTCGCCCAGTATCGCGAGCTCGCGGCCTTCTCGCAGTTCGCCTCCGACCTGGATGAGGCCACCCGCAGGCAGCTCGAGCGCGGCCAGCGGGTCACCGAGGTGATGAAGCAGAAGCAGTACGCGCCCATGTCGGTGGCCGAGATGGCGCTGTCGATCTACGCGGTCAACAGCGGCTACATGGACAAGGTGGAGCTGAAGAGACTGGTGGCGTTCGAGGCGGCGCTGCAGGCGTTCGCGCACACCAGCTACCAGTCGATGCTCGATGCCATCAACTCGCAGCCCAAGCTCTCCAAGGAGAACGAGGCGGCGATGAAAAAGTGCATCGAGGACTTCGTGGCCACCGGCACCTACTGAAGCGAGTCCGCGATGCCCGGCACCAAGGAAATCCGCTCCAAGATCGTGAGTGTCAAGAACACTCAGAAGATCACCAAGGCCATGCAGATGGTGGCCACCAGCAAGATGCGCCGCGCGCAGGAGCGCATGAAGCTCGCGCGCCCGTACGCGCAGAAGATGCGCAACGTGATCGGGCACCTCACCGAGGCGAACCCGGATTACCGGCATCCGTTCCTGGTCACGCGCGAGCCGAAGACGGTCGGCCTGATCGTGATCTCCACCGACCGGGGACTCGCCGGTGCGCTCAACGCCAACGTCTTCAGGCAGACACTGCTGCTCATGCGCGAGTGGCAGGGCCAGGGTGCGCAGGTGAGCCTGTGCCTCATCGGCGCCAAGGGACTGACCTTCTTCCGGCGCCTGGGCGTGCCGATTCTCGCCAACGTCTCGCACCTGGGCGACCGGCCGCACGTCAAGGATCTCATCGGCACGGTCAAGGTGATGCTGGACGCGTATCGTGCCGGTGAGCTCGATCGTCTGTTGCTGGTGAACGCGCAGTTCGTCAACACCATGACGCAAAAGCCGGCCGTGGAGCAGCTGCTGCCGATCGAGGCGCTCGACACCGAAGGGCTGCAGGAGCACTGGGACTACCTCTACGAGCCGGATGCCGCCGGCATCCTCGATGGCCTGCTGATGCGCTACATCGAGTCCCAGGTGTATCGCGGCGCGGTCGAGAACGTCGCCTCGGAGATGGCGGCACGCATGGTCGCCATGGGGGCGGCCTCGGACAATGCCGGCAAGCTGATCACCGAGTTGCAACTGATCTACAACAAGGCCCGCCAGGCTGCGATCACGAAGGAGCTTTCGGAGATCGTGGGCGGCGCCGCTGCGGTTTGAGGAACGACATCATGGCCACTCCCGGCGAGGGACAGATTACCCAGATCATCGGCGCCGTCATCGACGTCGAGTTTCCGCGCGAATCCATCCCCAGGATCTACGAGGCGCTCAAGCTCAAGGACGTGGACCTGACGCTCGAGGTGCAGCAGCAGCTGGGCGACGGCGTGGTGCGCACCATCGCCATGGGCCCCTCCGAGGGACTCAAGCGCGGCCTCACCGTGCAGGCGACCGGCGCGCCGATCTCGGTGCCGGTGGGCAAGGGCACCCTCGGGCGTATCATGGACGTGCTCGGCAAGCCGCAGGACAACCAGGGACCGGTCAAGGCAAGCGAGTATCTGCCGATTCATCGCCCGCCGCCGTCGTTCGAGCAGCAGGCCGGCGGCCAGGACCTGCTGGTCACGGGCATCAAGGTCATTGATCTGCTGGTGCCGTTCGCCAAGGGCGGCAAGGTCGGGCTGTTTGGAGGCGCGGGGGTCGGCAAGACCGTCAACATGCTCGAGCTCATCAACAACATCGCCAAGCAGTACAGCGGCCTGTCGGTGTTCGCCGGCGTCGGCGAGCGCACCCGCGAGGGCAACGACTTCTATCACGAGATGATCGAGTCGGGGGTCATCGACAAGGGCAACCTGTCGAACTCCAAGGTCGCGATGGTGTACGGGCAGATGAACGAGCCGCCGGGCAACCGCCTGCGCGTGGGGCTCACCGGACTCACCATGGCCGAGTACTTCCGCGACGAAACGCGCGAGGACGGGGGCAAGGGGCGCGATGTGCTGTTCTTCGTCGACAACATCTACCGTTACACGCTCGCGGGCACCGAGGTGTCGGCGCTGCTCGGGCGCATGCCCTCGGCGGTGGGCTACCAGCCGACGCTCGCCGAGGAGATGGGCGTGCTGCAGGAGCGCATCACCTCCACCAAGACCGGCTCCATCACCTCCATCCAGGCGGTCTACGTGCCGGCGGACGACCTGACCGATCCGTCACCCGCCACGACCTTCGCTCACCTGGACGCCACCGTGGTGTTGTCGCGCCAGATCGCATCGCTGGGCATCTACCCGGCGGTCGATCCACTCGATTCCACCAGCCGCCAGCTGGACCCGCTGGTGGTGGGCGAGGAGCACTACAATACCGCGCGCGGCGTGCAGGCGGTGCTGCAGCGCTACAAGGAGTTGCAGGACATCATCGCGATCCTGGGGATGGACGAGCTGTCGGAGGAGGACAAGCTCATCGTGTACCGCGCGCGCAAGGTACAGCGTTTCCTGTCGCAGCCCTTCAACGTCGCCAAGATATTCACCGGCCAGGACGGCAAGATCGTGCCGCTCAAGGACACCATCCGCGGCTTCAAGGGCATCATCAGCGGCGAGTTCGATGCGTTGCCCGAGCAGGCCTTCTACATGGTCGGCGCGATCGAGGAGGCGGTCGCGAAGGCGAAGACACTGCAGTAAACCATGGCGCAAGCACTCACCATCCAGGTTGACATCGTGAGCGCCGAGGGCGAGCTGTTCTCGGGCCCTGCCGCCGTGGTGTTTGCACCCGCGACCGAGGGCGACCTCGGGATTTATCCGCGCCACGCACCCCTGCTGACTTTGCTGAAGCCAGGCGAGGTGCGCGTGCAGACGCCCGACGGCGAGGAGCATTTCTTTTTCGTCGGCGGCGGAGCGCTCGAGGTGCAGCCTACCCGGGTCACGGTGCTCGCGGACACGGCACTGCGCGCCAGGGACATTGACGAGGCGGCGGCGCTCGCCGCCAAGCAGCGCGCCGAGGAAGCGCTCAGGGACAAGGCCGGGCACATCAGCATCGCGGAAGCCCAGGCGGAACTCGCACGCGCCGCGGCGCAGCTGAAACTTCTCGCGCGCCTGCGCAAATTGCGGGGCTGAGCGCTGGACCCGTCACCGGATCATCCGGTCCCTTCAGCGGCAGCGCCCGCCGCGGTGCGGCCCCGGCTGCTCGCAGGCCTGGCACGGAACCTGTGCGGCGGTGTTGCGCTGCTGGCATTGCGGCGCTGCTGGCCGCCGCGCTTCGTCGTCAACTTCGACCAGCTGGTCACGCTGCTGATCGTGAACCTCGCCGTCTGGGCCGGGCTCGACGCCCTGCATGCCGAAGCGCATGCACCACTCGCCCTCGACGGGCTGTTTGGCTGGGCCTGCTATCTGCTGCTCGCGCTCGGCGCCTGCGCCGTCGTGGCGCGCGCGCACAGCCGCGCGGCCGATACCCGCGCGCTGCTGGTGCCGGCGCTCGCTGTCGCACCGTTCGCGCTCACGATCTTGTGGCTGGCGAGCGACCGCACGCTGGTGCAGGCGCGGCCGCTCACGGCGCTGATCGTGGCACTCGTTTATATGGCGTTGCTGTGCGTGCGCGTGTTGGGCGCGGCCTACGGGCCGGTGCGCACCCGCGCGGCGCTCATCGCTCTGGTGCTGGTGCTCGCGGCTCCGTGGGTGATGGGGTTCCTCAACTTCGACACGCGGCTGTGGGTGGCCGAGGAGCCGGAGCAGGCCCGGGACGCGGATGACGCCGACCAGGTGGAAGCACTCTTCTACGATCAGCCGGCGCAGATCCTTGCTGCGGTCGCGCGCGTAGCGAGCGCGCCAGCCGGCAAGACCGGTGCCTACTTCGTCGGTTTCGCCGGCGTCGGCAGCCAGGCGGTGTTCAGGCGCGAGGCGCTGTTTGCCAGCCACGTGTTCGCCGAGCGCTTCGGCTCAGGCGACCGCTCGGTCCTGCTCGTGAACGACGTGGAGGACCGCGATTCGTATCCGCTGGCGAGCGTTTCGGGACTCGCCCAGACGCTCCAGGGGCTCGGCTCGCGCATGCATACGGATGATGATGTGCTGGTGCTGTTTCTCACCTCGCACGGCTCGCGGGACGGCCTGGAGGTCGAGAACGGCTCGCTGCCGCTCTCGCAGCTCGCCCCTGCGGATCTGCGCCAGGCGCTCGATGATTCCGAGATCCGCTGGCGCATTGTGGTGGTGTCGGCCTGCTACGCGGGCGTCTTTCTCGAGGAGCTCAAGAGCGACACCACGGCGATCATTACCGCCGCCGATGCCACGCACACCTCCTTCGGCTGCGAGGACGACCGTGACCTCACCTGGTTCGGCGAGGCCTTCCTCAAGGACTCCCTTACCAGCAGCGGTTCTCTGGAGGAGGCGTTCCACAAGGCTGCCGCGGTGCTGGCGCGCCGCGAGGACGCCGAGCACCAGGTGCATTCCAACCCCCAGCTCTACGTGGGAGCCCTTATGCGCAGGAAACTCGCCGAGTTGCCGGTGGGTCGCCCCGAACACGAGCAACGCTCATTTACGGTAGAACGGTGAGTACAATTCCGCCCATGCTCAGCAGCGGGCCCCGACCCTCGAAGCGCGCCAGCCGCGATGCGCGCCGCACTCAAGCCGCGCGCCCGGCCTCCCCGGCGCCGCTGTCGGTCGTGATCCTGGCGGCCGGGGAGGGCAAGCGCATGAAATCGGCGCTTCCCAAAGTGCTGCAGCCGCTCGCCGGCCGCCCGCTCCTCAAGCACGTGATCGACACGGCATGCGCGCTCGGGCCGAGCGCCATCCAGGTGGTGTACGGACACGGGGGCGAACGGGTTCGCGCGGCACTGCAGGACGAGCCGGTCTCCTGGACGCTGCAGGCCGAGCGCTTAGGGACCGGGCACGCCGTCCTGCAGGCAATGCAACATATCCCCGACGGACACCTGGTGCTGGTGCTCTATGGAGACGTGCCGCTCATCGGTCGTGCCCAGCTCGCTGAGCTGCTGGCACTCGCGGGGCCGCGGCGCCTGAGTCTGCTCACCATGAGGGCGGACGACCCGGCCGGGTACGGCCGCATCGTGCGCAGCGCCCGCGGACTGGTACAGCGGATCGTCGAGCAGCAGGACGCGACGCGCCGCGAGCTCGCGATCCGCGAATGCAACACCGGCATCCTCGCCTGCCCGGCGCAGCTGCTGCGAGGCTGGCTCGCCCGGGTGAAACCGGACAACTCGCAGGGCGAGTACTACCTCACCGACGTCATCGCGATGGCGGTGAAGGAGAAGATCGCGGTCCAGCCACTCATCGCGCCGCGCATCAGCGAAGTGCTGGGGGTGAACGACCCGGTGCAACTTGCGGAGCTGGAAGCGGTATGGCGCGCGCGCTGCGCGCGCGAACTGCTGCTCGCCGGTGTCACGCTCGCCGACCCCGCGCGCCTCGACGTGCGCGGCTCCGTGACCCACGGCACGGATGTGTTCATCGACGTCAACGTGGTGCTCGAGGGCAAGGTGGTGCTCGGCGACCGGGTGCGCGTGGGGGCGGGCTGCGTGATTCGCAACAGCGAGATCGGCGCCGACACCGAGGTGTTCCCGCATTGCGTGATCGACGGGGCGCTCATCGGTCCCGGCTGCAACATCGGGCCGTTCGCGCGCTTCCGGCCGGCCGCCACGCTGGGGAGCGGCGTGCACATCGGCAACTTCGTCGAGGTGAAGAACTCGCGCCTCGGCGCGGGCTCAAAAGCGAACCACCTCGCCTACGTGGGCGATGCGCGCGTCGGCGAGCGCGTCAACCTGGGCGCCGGCACTATCGTCGCCAACTACGACGGCGCCAACAAGCACACCACTGTCATCGAAGACGACGTGCACACCGGCTCCAACAGCGTGCTGGTCGCACCCATCACGGTGGGCGCGGGCGCCACCATTGCCGCCGGCTCCACCGTGACGCACGCGGTGCCGGCGGGCAAGCTCACCGTGGCCCGTGCGCGGCAGGCGACCGTCGAGGGCTGGCGCCGGCCGGTGAAAAACAAGAAGTAACGCGCGGCCGCCCACCTCACCCGGGTGTGCCGATTCCTTATATTGCCTCGGCGCGACCTGGATCACGGCTTTGGTGGCAGGGATCAGCGTTTTCCGCCCGTATCAGGCAAAATGCGCATCGAGCCTAGCGGCCGAGGCAACCATGTGCGGAATCGTTGGAGCGATCGCCGAGCGCGATGTCGTCCCCATCCTGATGGAGGGGCTGCGGCGGCTCGAATACCGCGGCTACGATTCGGCGGGCCTTGCCGTCCTCAACGGCTCCAAGCACCTGACGCGCCTGCGCACCGTCGGGAAAGTGCACATGCTCGATGCGGCGCTCGAGCAGACGCCCACCGCCGGCAGGATCGGCATCGCCCACACGCGCTGGGCCACTCACGGGGTACCGAGCGAGCGCAACGCCCACCCGCATATCTCGCGCGATGGGCTCGCCATCGTGCACAACGGCATCATCGAGAACCACGATGCGCTGCGCGCCGATCTGGAGCGCCGCGGCTATCGCTTCTCCTCTGAAACGGACACCGAGGTCATCGCGCATCGCATCCACTACCACCTGCAGAACGTGCAGGATCTGTTCAAGGCGGTGCGGGCCACGGTGGCGGAGCTCGAGGGCGCCTACGCCCTGGTAGTGGTCAGCGAGCACGAGCCCGAACGACTGGTTCTGGCGCGCGAGGGTTGCCCGGTCGTGGTCGGCCTCGGGGTTGATGAGAATTTCGTGGCCTCGGACGTGGCTGCGCTGCTGCCGGTCACGCGGCGCTTCATTTTCCTGGAGGAAGGCGACGTCGCCGAAGTGCGCCGCCAGGCCGTGCGCATCGTCGATCGCAACGGCAGCATCGTGGAACGCCCGGTCCACGAGAGTGAGCTGTCGGCCGATGCCGCCGAGCGGGGGCCGTACCGGCACTTCATGCTGAAGGAGATCCACGAGCAGCCGCGCGCGATCGCCAACACCCTGCAGGCGCGGGTCGCGAACGGGCGCCTGCTGGAAGCGGCGTTCGGCCCGGCGGCCCTTGAGGTGTTCAGGCGCACCCAGAACGTGCACATCGTGGCGTGTGGCACCAGCTTTCACGCCGCCGCGGTCGCGCGCTACTTCATCGAAGAGCTCTGCAAGGTTCCCTGCACGGTGGACATCGCCAGCGAGTACCGCTATCGCAGCCCCCTGGTGCCGGTGAATTCGCTGTTCGTCACCATCTCGCAATCCGGGGAGACCGCGGACACGCTGGCCGCGCTGCGCCTCGCGCGCCAGTCCGGCTACCTCTCCTCGCTCGCCATCTGCAACGTTCCCGAGAGCTCACTGGTGCGCGAGTCGGAGCTCGTCATGCTGACGCGCGCGGGACCGGAGATCGGTGTGGCCTCCACCAAGGCGTTCACGACCCAGCTGGCCGCACTCGGCATGCTGGTGATCGCGCTCGCGCGGCGCCATGGCGCGGATGCCGAGCGCGAGCGCGGCCTGGTC
>Ga0209626_1000014_pt1 | contig 67017 bp, 53 predicted proteins | sample JacPinW_OM1H0_M2_FD_187962 | JGI IMG/M metagenome (GOLD analysis project Ga0209626, IMG submission 187962) | Forest soil microbial communities from Algoma, Ontario, Canada - Jack Pine, Ontario site 1_JW_OM1H0_M2 (SPAdes) (version 2) | ecosystem: Environmental > Terrestrial > Soil > Boreal... | reverse complement strand
GGTCAACTCCGGTCATTCGTCCGAGGGAGTCAGATTCCACTGAAGAGGACACCTCCCGGTCGATGCCGGCTTCTTCGACCGCTAGTTCGTCATCGCCTCCAGCTCGACGCCTTTCGTCTCGCGTGCCGCGGTGATCACGAAGATCAGCGACAAGGCTGCAAACAGCGCGTACAGACCGTAGGCGAACGTCAGGCTGATCTCGGCGAGGTAAGGGAAAGTCGCGGTGATCAGAAAGTTAGCGAGCCATTGCGCCGTCGCCGCCACCGCGAGCCCGATCGCCCGGATGCGGTTCGGGAACATCTCCCCGAGCAGTACCCACACCACCGGTCCCCAACTCACGCCGAAAAACACCACGTAGAGATTCGCGGCGACCAGCGCGATCGCCGCGTAGGGCGACGGCAGGCTGACCGCGGTACCGCTGCCGCTGGCGTGCGCGAAGCACCAGGCCATTACGGCGAGCGTGAGCGTCATGCCTGCCGAGCCGATCGCGAGCAGCGGTTTGCGTCCGATACGATCGACCAGCGCTATGGCGACGAGCGTCACCAACACGTTGGTGATCGACGTGGCGACGGTGATTTTGAACGAGTCCGCTTCGCTGAACCCGACCGAATGCCACAGCGTCGACGAGTAATAGAAGATCACGTTGATGCCGACGAACTGCTGGAATACCGACAGCGCGATGCCGATCCAAACCACCGGCAGCAGGCCGCGCGGGCCGCGCAGATCGCGCAGCCGCGGACGATGTTCGCCGCGAAGGCTCGCCTCGATGTCCCGCACCTTGATACGCAGCTCGTCGTTATCCGAAACTCCCAGCACCTGGCGCAGTACGTCCCCCGCCAGGCCCGACTCGCCGCGCGCCACCAGGAAGCGGGGAGATTCCGGCACCGCGAGCACCAGCGTGCCGTAAACCACCGCAGGAATTGCCGCCACGATGAACATCCAGCGCCACGCCGCAAGGCCCAGCCAGAACTGCGCCGCCGCGCTGCCCGCCGCTCCCGCCAACACGGTATCTGCGGCCAGGGCGACGAAGATCCCCAGCACGATCGCCAGCTGCTGCAGCGAGCCGAGCCTGCCGCGCACGTGCGCGGGTGAGACCTCTGCGATGTAGGCGGGGGCGATTACGGAGGCAACGCCGACACCGATGCCGGCGATCAGCCTCCAGGGAATCAGCGCCCAGACGCCGTGCGCCAGGCCCGCGCCGACGGCGCTGACCGTCAGCAGCACGGCGGCGACTTGCATGGTGCGCACCCGACCGAAGCGATCGGCGATCCAGCCCGCATACCAGGCGCCGATCGCCGAGCCGAGCAGTGCGCACGATACCGCAATGCCGATCTGGCGCGCGTCGAGCGCGAAGCTGGCGCGTACCGCATCGACCGCGCCGTTGATCACCGCGGTGTCGTAACCGAACAAGAAGCCGCCGAGCGCCGCGACAGCCGAGATCAGGATCACACGCGCGGGTGTGGCGTGCGTGGCGGCTACTGCATTCACGGTTTTGATCCCCCTGCACGCCGCCGTCTGGCGACCGCGCAACTATGCCACGTGCCAGGCGCACCCGGCCACGCGGAGCGGAGCGCACCCCCCCGAACGGTCGAACGACCGCTCTGCCGGCTCTGAGTGGCCGGTAACCGGCGGGTGCAATGTCTGCTGAGGGTTGCCGGTTCAACTGGTCGACGCAACACAAGCCAGCTTCTCACGCAGGGCGCTGGGTATGAAACGCAGATAGGCACGTTCGATCATCGCAAGGGACGTCCCGGTCTGAACAGCTACCGTGAGCGGATCGATCCCGTACAACTGCAGCAGCTCCGAGATGCGTGCGTGGCGAAATGAGTAGGCCGACGCGCCGGCCGGAATGCGGGCCTTGCCGCGCGCTTTCTCATTGACCTTGACGATTGCGGCGCGCACCTCACGCGCCCAGATATGCCGGCGCCAGGGCTGCTCACCGTCCTCCGTGAATAGCGGCGCATCGGGCAGCTTGTCGGTTGCTTGCTCCTCGAAGAACTTCCTGCCCTCATCGCTTAAAACGACGTAGCGCACGCGCAGCTTCGGAGGCCTACCCTTGCGGTGGGCCAGCTTCAGGGTTTCACCGCTGAAGTCGGAGACCGCCGCCGTTGCCAATTCCTTGGGCCTCGCTCCGGTGAGTTCCAGCCCGCGCAGGAACGCGGCCGCCGGCGCCGTCGCAGCGGCGGTGAGGGCTTTGCGGTGCTCGGCGGACAGTAATACGGCAGTCTCGCCCTCCTCTTCGACCTCATCCTGAAGCGGCTTCAGGTGCCAGGCGGAGGCATTGCCGACATGACCGAGCTCGAGTGCCCGGTTTAGTCCAGCAACGACTGCCCGAACGTGGCGATTCACCGATCGCGCCTGCCGCCCTGTGTTTAGCCGGTCGCGCCATTCAAGAAAATCGTCACGGGTCGCCGATTCAAGCGCGAGATCGGCGATTAGGTCCTGGTATACCGCGAGCTTGAATCGCCACAGTGCATCACGCGCGGTATCCGCGCGCCCGTGCCGTTTAAGGTCCGCAAGGTACGCCTCCAGCGCCACGCGAATCGTTGTACGCTTCAGCGAGCGGATAGCCGTGCTGCCGAGTTGCTCGAACCACGCCTCAGCGGCACTTTTCGCTCCCTCGTAGTCATCACCTCTTATGCCATCGAGGGCCTTGTACAGCTGGTTCCCGCTACGGTCCCTGTAGCGCGCGTGCCAGGTATCGGCGCCGCGACGAAAGCCCAGGTAGGCGCCCTCTGCGAGCTTCATAAAGTAGGGACCGCGTCGTATCTGCAGGCGCTCCCGTTCGCGCTTTTTTGACAGTTCTGCCAAGGCCGTAACGCTTCAGTACAAAACGGTACAAAAATATTATCGCGGATTGGCCTGGACACGTGTAGTGAGGAAGCCTATAAATCAGGCTATTTCTAGAATGGCCTTGGACAGCCTTGGAGCGACTTGCATCCCTCTCAAGGCTGTAACACGGGTTCGAATCCCGTAGGGAGCGCACTCACGCGCGCGCGAGCCCGGCGCGCCCCGCGTAGCGCTCGGGACTGTTGGGCTGCCAACTCTCGCTGGCCCTTCTTTGCTTGCGCCATCAGCTCGCGAAGCGTGCCAGGTGGGGTGCCGCAGCCACCCGAGGCCTGGATCCCGCTAAGCTATAGTTGCGTTAAGAGACTGAAGGGGGATGTCGATGGCGACTGACAGGTATCACTCGGCGTTCGCGCTCTTCGCAGCCTGCATTCTTTGTGGATGCGTGAGTACGAAAATCGTGCCCGTGGACCGCACGGTTCTTTCCGGATTTCATGGTGGAAGCGTGACCCTGAGCCACCGCGAGAAACCGAGCTTTTCTGCGGGTACCGCCGGGAAGGCGACGTTCGCACTCATCGGGGCGGCTGCCATGATCAGCGCCGGCAACGCCATCGTCCGCGACAACGACATCGCTGATCCGGCGGTGTATATCGGCCAGACCCTGGCTGCGGATCTCGCAAGGGACAACGCGCTCACCCCGGTCGACAGCACGTATGCCACTGACACCCGGGACGTCAGTCAGCTCGCCAAGCAGTATGCAAGCGCGAATCTGTTGCTCGACGTCGAGACGATCAACTGGAGCTTCATCTATTTTCCGACCAACTGGACCCACTACCGCGTCATCTACAGTGCGAAGCTTCGCCTGATCGATACGCGACAGGCCAAGCTCATTGCTGACGGCTTCTGCTCACGTGTACCAGAGGAAATGCCCGACGCCCCGACGCACGACGAACTGCTGAGGAACAACGCCGCGCGATTGAAACAGGAGCTCAAGATTGCGGCGGACCGCTGCGTCAGCGAGTTTCGTTCGAAGGTGCTGCAGAAGAGCTGAGTCGCCGCAGTCCTCACTCTGCACCACCGTGAGATGGCGCTCTGCCACGACCACGGTAAGGTCCGGTCCTTTCGGACGCGGGTTCCTCACAGTTGGTTATCACTTCACCTTGGGCTCCCACTCGTAAACCTTATCCTGTGCCGCGCGTGCGTCCTGCGCATCTGGCATTAGCTCCAAATAGCGTTTCATCTCGACAATTGCCAATTCATAGTCGCCGGTGTTGCTGAGCACCAGTGCTCGGTTGAAATGCCCCTCAGGCCACCAGGGCGCGACGCCGATCGCTTGCCCGTAGAACTCAGCGGCGGCGCCGTAGTCTTTGTCATGGACAGCGCCTTCTGCCTGAACCTTAAATCGGCGCGCAGCTTCCGGCAGCTGGGACTTAGGATTTGACGCTCGGTAAGCACGCGCCGCTTCGTGAAAGAGCACTTCCTCATCCGTTGCGAGCTGCGGAACCGCATTCTTCAAGACGCTCAGTGCGTCTACAAGACGACGTGCGCGGGCCTCCTCTATACCATCAAAATACTGATGGTCCGGTAGATTGGCGAACCCTCGGTCATCTACCTGCAATACTTGCCCGCTTCCAAATGCGTTGAATCTGTCGAACAGGTCGACGTGCGGGCCCACCTGACGCGGACTAAGATCCTTAAAGGGAATGTCATACTTGTAACGCCCGTAGACCCTGAGGCTCGTCGCTCGTAAGTACAACTTATAATTGTCTTCCCTGATGGTATCGCCGACGGAAAGGGAAAGGAAAGGACCGCTGTAAAAAGAAATCATTTTGGCTGGCGGCTTGGCCACCTCTAAGACAACATTGCGCGCCTCCTCGACGCCCATTGTCTGTCTCGAGTTGTCAGCAGGACTGTAAGGGGTAGCGCACGAGCACAGTACCGCAAGCGCGGCTACGCCTGTGGCTCGGATAAACCATCGGGTAATGGTCGTCATGATGTTATTTCTCGTTTTCGTCGGAGGTTTTTGCAGCCACCACGACCCGCGGTGTTACCCACGCACCGCACTCACTTCATAGACGTTGCGCCGGCGCAGCTTTTCGCAGTAGCCCGACGATTCCGTGAACCACTGCATGAGAGAACATTCGGTTGGTTTGGTCGAGGTAGGCGTCGGGACTTTGATCTCATCAAGGTGCAAGTTGCGCTTAATGTTCGCTCCCGGATCGGCATTCCGACTCTGGTTGAGCTCATTGGCGGCCCGCTGTTGCCGCTCGGCGGCCGAAGCGGGTGTGGCAGAAAACAAATTGGTACCGCGATTGACTGTCGTCAGCGCCGGTGTTTGCTTTGCGCGATCCCAACATTGACTGAATGTCTGAACAAGTTCCTCGTCGGTCATGTTCTCCATGCTGACCTGCCGGAGGCAGGTTTGCATCGGCGCCATCAGCTGTGCGACCTTGATGTTGGCTTTCCACTCCTTGATCAGGCTGACGGCAGCGTAATAATCCCCGAGTGCCTGTTTACGCTGCTGAGCCAGAAGGGTTTTCCAATCCGACAACTGGTCCTGGTTGATGCCCCGGGCCGCCAGCCGGGCGTCGATCTCCCGCATATCGGTCCTGTCTTTGGTATATGGCGGGTTCATGGTGGCCAGCCGCTCCTGGCACTTTTGGGCTGTCGCGACGTCGGCGGGGTTATCCTTATTCCACAGGTGATTCTTGCCGCAGTCTTGCTGGTATGCCTCAACCTTAGGCTTCCAGTTCGTCATGACGTTGTCGGATTGTTCTTTTTCTTTTTTCAGCGCATCCAGGTCACGCAACGCTTTCGCCGCGCTCGTCTCGTGTTTGGCAATGTCCGTGCCTTTGCTGATCAGGGAGCCGATGTCGAGATCAGGGGACGGATTTCCACGCGCCTGCCCGCAACCTAGTGCGCCGATCATCAGGAGGGTAAACGCAAAAGATCTGGGGGCGACACTATGCATGGGTTTCTCGTGGAAAGTCGGTCGTGCTTGTTGTGACATCGGAAGGTCGACTCGATCGAACGTGGTCATGGTCCGGACGAGCCGGGCGCAGGCACGGTGACCTTGTCCAGCCCGCGCTTTTGGCGGGCGCCGGCATCCGCGTCACCGCTTCTCTTATATTCTTCGATGGCCTGCTCCGGCGTGCGCGCTGGGCGCGATGAAAAAACGGGTGAACCCTGAGTTACAGCCGGCAGTGTCCCCTGCAAGTTGGCGTGATCCCAGCAGTGCTGATAGGCATTCACCAGATGCAGGGTGTCCGCGTAGGAATTGCCTCCGGCACTCGCAGCCACTGCATTGTTACACCCCGTGGCGACCGCTACCGCCTTCATGTGGTGTTTCCACGCTTCCAACTTCAAGCCGAGATCGGCTTTCTGCTGATCAAGTTTGACCTTGCGGGTTTTCCCGTCGTTCAAGCTATTCTGAATTTCTTTTTGCTTGGCTGTCAGTTCTGCGAAGACCCGCAGGTTCTTCTCATTCTCGGCCTTGCAGGCGGCGAGCTCGAGTTCCTGGCCTTGCACAAACTGTTTACTACAACGCGATATGAAGTCTGCCCGGCTGCTGTCATAGTCGGACAACTTTTTGATGGAATCGGCTTTGTCGGATTGCCGTTTCTGATCGTCATCGCCTAATTGCTTGAGCGCATCGTCCGTCGCCTTTTGTTGTGTGGCGATATCCTTGCCCTCACTGACCAGCGTGCCAATATCCAGATCGGGCGCGTCGCGGCCAGCGTCTGCTGCAGCAAAACAGGGTACGCCGGCAGCAGTTACCCCCAGAGCCATCACGATCAGAAGATTAAAGCGCATTGGCGGCACTCCTCATTTGACGAAGCCACCGCGCCCCGCTGTGGACGTCGAAGCCTGAGGGTCAGCGGCTTTTTCGCCCTCCCAGGCATAGATCTTGTCCTGGGCGGCTCGCGCGTCCGATGCATTTGGAACCAACGCAAGGTACTTCTGCATGTGGTCGATGGCTTTGGCGTATTGGTGAAGGTCGCCGAGAATCAGCGCCGCGTTGAAATGACCCTCCGGCCACCACGGAGCGATGTACAGGGCCTTGGCATAAAGATTGGCGGCATCCTGAAACCGCTTTTGGCTGACTGCCGCCTCCGCCTGCACCCGGTAGCGACGCACGTCTTCACCAGGAAGCGGCTTTACCGTTGCGTCGCGATACGATTGCGCCTGGGTCTCAAACGCAATCTGTTGCTCTTTTGCACTAGGGGCGGTTTTGAGTACCACCAGCGCATCCGCGATGCTCCTTGCACGATCCGCCGGAATGGCGGCCAGATACAGACTGTTGCCGGCAGTAAAATAGACCCATCCCGTGTTGCCAATTATTTCTTCGCGTACCGTGAGAGCAGGAACAGGCAGTGTATGACTGCGATCTCCATCATCCTCAATAAATACCAGCACCTGATCGTCGGTTAACTCAATCCCGGTGATATCGTGGTTAAAGGCACCACAAACCAAGCCGAAGCACAGCGTACCCGTAGCAGTCTTCAGAATCGCCCGAGCATCATCCGGGGTGATGCTGCGACTCGCGACATCGGGGTCTGGCACGCTGATCACGGGCTTTGGAATGTCAACGCAACCCGACAGCCATGCCGCAATGGCGATGACCGTGATTCGCAAAGTGGTACGCATTGTTGACTCCAGAGTAAATCGCTGTGGTGCTGTTACAATTATTGTTGATACGGCTCGCTCATCGGCAAGCTGAAGCCCTCATGGATCACCGCTTTAGGGGGCGGCGACGAATCACCGGTCTTGAGCTGCAGTTCGCCGCCGGCCCCGGCGTCTTTAAGTGCCAGGTCCGTAGCTGCGCCGGTTCCCTTGAGCGAGTGAAGTAGTTCCTGCTTGGTCGCTTCTGCGCGCCGCTCCTGTTCTTGCCGTTGTTGCTCTCGCTGTTGCCGAAGCGCCGCCTGCCTTGCCGCTTCCGCGGCCTGGTCTGCCGCTTGTTGTTGTGGATCCGGTGTCTGCATGAGCGCAGAGATCGCCAGGGCTGTGATACCTACTCCCATGACTTGCTGCGGTGTCAGTCCGCGCAGGCCAGATGTCACGGCGCCCGCGAGAGCGTTGCTGGTGCTATCGGAACTGGTGGCGGACGCACCGCTACCTCCAGTTGAGTTGCACGCGTACCGGGCGCAAGCCGGTGCGCTTCGTTGAACTTCGGCCAACCGCGCAGAACACGCTCCCGATGTCGAGAACGGTCCTTCGCTTGCTGAGGTTTGGGAAATGTATTGCCGAGGGCAGGCGCTGAAATCCGCCTGAGCAAACCAGTCGGCACGGGCGGGGGATGTGGCCATCGCCAGGAATGCAACAACTGCAATTCGGGCCATTAGCCTCACAGTCATGGCCAGCCGAGGGCTCAACCCAAAATGCTCTTCAACCGTCGAAACTCGATCTGCCACGTCGCACCTGGATTAAAGCTTTCGCTGCCACGCGTAGATCTTGTCCTGTGCTGCGCGCGCGTCGGGTGCATCGGGGACCAAGGCCAGATACCGCTGCATCTCGTCGACGGCGCCCGCGAAGTCACGAATATTCGAGAACACCAGTGCCCGATTGAAATGACCCTCCGGCCACCACGGCGCAATCTCCAGCGCCTTCGCATACGCGGCGGCAGCCTCGTCGAACTGTTTTTCATTGATCGCGTCTTCCGCCTGCACTTTGAACTTGCGCGCCTGTTCCGGGAGCTGCGGTTTGGCTGTAGCGGCGCGATACTCAGCGACGACGGCCTGAAAGGCGGAGTCCTGATCCGGCGGGAGGCGTGAGGGTGCCGCTTGCTTCGGCACGACTTTCGCACTAGGGGCGACGCTCTGCGCATGCGGGGTCCCCGTGCAGAGCAACCCGGCCGACGCGAGAACGCCGAGCCATTGCCAGCGCACGGTCGCGATCATTGAATACTTCATACTCCTATCCTTGGCATCGAATCCGGGCGCGGCCTTCGGCCGCGCTGCAGCAGATGCCGAAACGGATGATTTCCGTCTCATTAATAGCCAATCAAGGAATTGAGTATAGGCAAGCGGTTAATTCAAAACCGACGCCGCTTCTCATTCCGTGAACTAGCAAATGCGGTTTGCGGGCGCTGCTTGTGGTCGATGACGAGTTGCTGGGCATGTCGGTTGATTGCTCGGGCTACCATTGCAAACGCGACCGCCGCCTGACACCCACTCGTTGTAATTCTCGGACGCGGGGTAGCCATCCGAGCTTCTGCGGGCTGAGGTCGCCGCAGGCGCATGAAGCACCTCCCGCGCGGCGTGGCGTCACGCCAACTATGCGAGTCGGGCTACACGCTCAATCGGCTCGATGAGCGCCAAGGAGTTGTTCTTCACCGAGTTGACGCGCGTGCTCACCTCGGACGCGTCCATTAGGTCGGCCGGATATTGCCTCAGGACGGCCTGCGCCGAAGGCCGAATTACCTCATAGGCCGCGGAGATTTTCCGCGTCCTCAATGAGCCCGTTTGAGTCCAAGAAAATAGTCCATGTCGAGACGCCGCCGTCCTGACGGACTTCGTACACGTCTTCGCCGTATGTGTCGACGCGAAGGAACTCGACAGATTGCACCGCTCCCCAGCGCGCGTAGATCGGAGCGTAGAGATAGAGTGTCGGCTTTACGAGATCTGCGAACCAGGGAGCCATCTCGTCGTAATTGGGTTTGCCCGCACGCACCCCATCAATCATTCGGCGTAGGGCCGCCTCGCTGCCTGGCGTGGGTGTCCGACTTTCATATTTGGCCTTATTGTCGGCCGTGATCTGCTGGGCGGCGGCTGCATCAGTGCGCTGCCAAGGGACTGAGGCGACCGTCCCCAAATGCTCAAGCATCCCGCTGGTGCGCCCCTGTCCATCAACTACAAAGGTCACCTGGAACCCCAGCCCGTTCTTTTCCGAAAACTCCGTCTCGCTGTGTGCGACGAGTTCAATGGGTATTTCGCCCGGGTAGTGGCAAAAGAGGTGCGGACCCTCACGCGTTATGGTGAGCACGACGTGTCCCCCGCGCACATAGAAGCCCACATACCGATCGAGGACTTCGGGCGCCATGCTGACCGCTTGCGACTCGCTGCCGGCTGAATGGCTAACATTGGGCGGTGTGACCTGTGCGGCGACTGCGACCAGCCCGATCGCCAGGCAGCCGAACAATACCGTCGCCACAGACCCCCATCTGGCAGGATCCCTGACCATGATCGTGATCCTCTCTTCCAGAAAGGATCGCGACTCGGATATCGCCGCAACTGCACCAATGTAGACCGAGGGTCGCTGACTCACATCGATCAGCATCTCCCCGTACTCCCGGCTATCCAGACCCCTCCCAAGGACCCGGGCATCGCAATCGACTTCTATCGCGTAGCGCAAGCGGTGCAGTTGCCACCACAAAGGCAGGTTCCACGGCATCAGCACCAGCAAGAACAGTGCGACGGTAAGCACTTGTGGGTCATGCCCGGCCAAATGCGCCTGCTCATGGGCAATGACCATCGTCTGATGAGAGGCCGAGGTCTCCGTGAGCCAGGCGGGAATCACGATGCGAGGGCGCAGTAGGCCCACTACCGCCGGACCGACGTCCGGTGCGATGTACACCGAGGCGCCCGCGACCGTGCCAATCCTCCACCGCCGTTTGCGCCAGAACACCTGCGCACCATTGAGGACCAAAGCTGCGAACAAGGCAGCGGACACGATCACCCAGGAGCGTTGCAGCATCCGATTCAGGTTCGGTGCCGTAGCGGTGTTAACGGTACGCTCGCGCACCCACGTCAGCGGAGCCACATGAACGGAAGTCATCTCTCGCAGGGCTGTGATCTTTCGTGAAACCGTCGGTGACACGAGACTGGGGACCTGTATGGAAACCGAGGCGATAACCGTGGGAATGGCGAGCGAGGCCAGGATCGTCAGCACCCAGATCCAGCGACTGCGTGCCCGCCGCAGCCGCGCCGCGCGTTCGGCCGCGATCGCCGCCCCGCTGAGCAACAGCGTGATGCACACGACATACAGCATCCAGGTGAGCATAAAGACTCAGCCCTTTTTCGCTTTGCCCCCGAGGAGCTTGCGCATCCGCCGAATCTGTTCAGGACTGAGCTTCTGGTCCGACACCAGGCGCGCAAACAGGAGCTCAGAGGAGTCCTTGAAGAACTTGCCCAGCAGATGATTCAGCGCGCTCCTCTGGGCAGCCTGTCGCTGCACCGTGGCAAGGTAGCGGTGCTGCCGGCCTTCCTCCTCATGCGCGACGTACCCTTTGGCTTCGAGCGTGCGCAGAACGGTCAATACTGTGGTGTAAGCAAGCTTGTCGCTCAATTGATTCTGCACGTCGCTGACCACGGAAGGCCCGTGGTCCCAAAGCACCTGCATGACGTCTGCTTCGCGGTCCGTGAAGGAAATCTTCATCGCGGCTCACTACTAAAGTATTAGTAAATGCTAGGCGCCAGCACCAGACTTGTCAATGAACGCGGCGGAATGTCCGATGTCCCGCTGCACGGTTCCATGGCCGACGGTATCGCGGGCCTGATGGGGCTCATCTACTAGTTCATTAGTTGACATGCTTAGTGTTCCACCCTTACTATCTACTAAGACAGTAGTAGCTCCGCGGGTAAAACCGAGCGAAAGACGCAACAGCCGCTAGCCCGACGCCGTCCTCATTACTCCCAGGGGTTCCGCGCCTGCAAGGTTGTCAACGACCCACGCAGAGTCGGTCGGCCCTTGAAGTGGATAGCGCCAAAGGAGATCGACACATGAATACCGAATCACCCCTGCCCCGTTGTTTCCGCGCCCGGCACACTGCGGCTGGAGCAGCCATCTTGATGGCGCTGTTTGGGATCATGCCCGTTGGTACGATTGCGGATCAGCGCGCCGCCACCGCTGCCGTGAGCCGCGTTGCAGACGTAGCGCTCGCCGACCTCGATCTCTCGACGCCAGAAGGCATGCGCGCGGCACGCGAACGCCTGCACACAATGGCCGAGCGCGTTTGCGCCGAGCCCGCGGACAGCCGCGGCCCCTCGTCTCAGCCGAAGTTCGTGGCGTGCGTAGATAGCACGCTGACGAATGCCCTCAAACAAATCAACGCGCTTCGACAAATCAACGCGACAACGCGCCAGTCCGTGACGCGCGCTGCAAACGTATCGCTCGCCGATCTCGACCTGTCGACGCTGGAAGGATCCCGGGCCGCGCACGAGCGGTTAGAGGCAATGGCCCGGCGCCTTTGCGCGGAACTTGCGCGCAACGACCACCTCTCGTATCAGCCGAACTACGCTGCCTGCGTATATGACACGTTGGCGGGCGCGCTGGTACAGGCTAACGTCCTCGCTGCGGCCAAGGACAAGCGCACTGCACGAAGCAGTGGGCCCTAGCCGCCGTTGCAACAACTCAGCCAAGCAAGCGAAGAACTTGGGCTCAGGCTTCCGGTACTAAGAGGGCCGCGAGCATGAAGCTGACACTGCGAAGAGACACGGCCCAGCACATCGTTGCGCGGCTGCTGCTTGAGGCCTCCAGGCTCGAACTCAATCACCGCACGCCGGTCACGGGGGAGACGTTCACCGTGCGCCCGGTGACCACCGAGAGGGAGATCGCGCGACTGCGTCGCTGGGCGCGCCAGCTGCGCAAGGCGATCGCCTGAGGGAGCTGCCACGAGCGCCACGTATTCTGGAGAATCCATGCATCGCCCTCTGGATGGCTTGATGCGCGAGCGGATTCATGGCCGCATAGCCTGCCTTGTTGGGATGCACGCCATCGTCCGACAGGGCCGCCTTGAATCCCTGTCGCGCGTCGGCAAGAGCAGCGTAGTAGTCGGCATAGACCAGCCCTTGGCGCGCAGCGTAAGAGCGAATCCAATTGTTCAGGGCGACGATTTTCCGTGCGGGTTGCAGACCCTGACGCCACCCAAAGTCCACGGCGGGCGGAACTGAGGCCAGCACCACCCGGATATGGTTCGCCTGCGCCAGCTCAACCATCGACATGAGGTTGTCTTCGATGGCGGCCAGGGTGGTTGGCCCCGTGTTTCCCGCGATATCGTTGGTGCCGGCCATAATGTGTACGACCGCCGGCTTCAAATTGATCACGTCTTGTCGAAATCGCACCAGCATCTGCGGCGTGGTCTGCCCGCCGATGCCGCGATTGAGAACCTCCGCTGCAACCGCTGCATCGCCTAACTCCCAGGCTTCGGTAATCGAATCACCCAGAAAGATGACGCGCGGCAATTTTTTGTTCGCAGGCGGCACGGCAGCGTCCTCATCGCGGTAGCGCTCGAGTCCCGCCCAGTCAGCGAGCGGACGCGGGGCTGCCGTTTGAGCTGCAGTCTGGGCGAAAGCGGCGCTGCCCAGGATTGCCGCCACTGCAAGGCCACCAGCGATTGGGGCGTGCGCTGCCATCAATCGATATTGTTCTCCCGCTGCCCGCGCAGCGTCGCACTTGGTGCTGTGCGAAGTTGTCGCAGCAGCGTGCGATGCAGGGCGAAATAGCCCGGCGCCGTCACCTGCGTGCGCTTTCCAACCAGTGTATTGAGCTCGACGAGCGCGTGAAACGGCACGGATGGAAAGCAATGGTGCTCGGCATGGTAGGGCATGCGCCAGGCCAGGAGCAGAACCGCGGCGTTGGTGTAGGTGGTGCGGGTGTTGGCGAACATGTCGTCAACGAAGGCGCAGCCCAGGTGCTCTGACAAAAGGAACAGGCGCAGGAAAGGCTGTCCGAGAATCGCCGGGAGCACCCAGTAGATCAGCGCATCCGCTCGCCGAAAATAGAGCGAGGCTACTAGCACGCAAAGATAACAGCCCCACAGAATGCGCGCTTCGCGGACGATGAGCGAAGATCTGGCCGGCGGTACGAACGGCTCCGCCACCCGTCCCGTCAGCGCATGACGCAGAGTCACGGTCAGTCGATCGTACCAATACGGCAGGCCCGAAACCCGCCACAGATAGGACAGCAGGGTGGATGGAGGCGGCTGTGCCAGCTCCGGATCGCGCGCCGGGTCCTGTGTGAAACGGTGATGGGCGAAATGGAACAACCGAAAATATTCGCGTGGCAACATCAGCAAGGCCGCGCAAACCGAAGCGACCAGTTCATTGGGCCAGCGACTCGCGAAAGCGGTTCGATGGATGCTCTCGTGCAGTGCACAGAACAGGAAACTGAGAACCACCCCGTGCACGACCAGCGCGGGCGCAACCCACAGGTGGCCGCGGCTCGCCCACAGCAGAAATCCGCTTGCGGACAGCAGGCTGACATGGAGCGCGAGTTGCAAGAGGCCGCGAGCATCCGAGCGCTGCGAGAGTCGTCGCACGGTCTCGCGGTCAAGGCCACGTATCGCGATTGCATCGATATCCATGATCCCGCACTTTGCCGAATCCCGTAGGGGAGCGGCTGTAAATCAATGAGTTATCACCTGACGCACCGAACGGTCAAGGGCGCGGAGCGGCTAGCGGCATGCAGGTGCGCGGCGGATCATCGGCCTTTCGCGGTCCGAGCCGGCAGTACTGCGCCTGCGCAACAACGCGCTCATTGAGACACGGGTCACACTCCGGCCGCCGCCAGCTACGGTGCATGTGACGTAATCCGCGGCAGGGGTGCTGCGCAGACCGTATTTTGCGTTGGCTGTAGAAGTGCGCGAGCGACCGCCGGCCCCGCTCGAGCCGTACGCTGCCGGATATCCGCACCGAAGTGCGTGCTGGAAACAACCGATGTCCGTGGCGGGTAACTGGCGATCGCTCCTCAAGAAAGCCGATGGCAGTGCCGGCAGCGCACGCGGACGCCGCAGCGCCGCCTGCCTGCTGGCCTGTGTAGTGCTTGGGCCTGTGGGCGGTGGGGCGTTTGCCGGTGCGCAAGTCGACACGCCCACCGCGGGCGACCTGAAGCAACTCAGCATCGAAGACCTGATGAATCTCGAGGTGACCTCCGTCGCCAAAGAGCCGCAAAGACTGCTGCAGGCCGCGGCCGCCATTCAGGTGATCACGGCCGACGACATTCGCCGCTCCGGAGCCTCGAGCATTCCGGAAGCCTTGCGACTGGCGGACAATCTGCAGGTAGCACAGATAAACGCGCACGACTGGGCGATCAGCGCCCGCGGCTTCAACGCCAACCTCGCCAACAAGCTTCTGGTTCTCGTCGATGGTCGAGCCGTATACACGCCGCTCTACGGCGGTGTTCTCTGGAACGTGCAGGACTGCCTGCTCGCGGATATCGACCGTATTGAGGTCATCAGCGGGCCGGGCGGCACCCTGTGGGGAGCCAATGCGGTAAACGGCGTGATCAACATCATTACCAAGGCCGCTCAGGACACTCAAGGGCTATACGCGCTGGCAGCGGCGGGCAATGAATTGCACGAGCAAGCGGGCATCCGCCTTGGCGCCACGCTCGCGCCCGGCGTCTACCTTCGTGCTTACGGCAAATATACGGGCCTTGGCCAGGAAATCACGACCAGCGGCGCGGGCGCGGATGATTCGTGGCACGTCGGCCGCGGCGGATTTCGCCTGGATGCGGAGCCTTCCGCGCCAAACCGCCTGACCGTACAGGGCGACTTCTACAGCGGCGCGGAAGACGTCCCCGCCACCGGCGGCGCCGGTCTGTCGGGCGGCAATATCCTCAGCCGCTGGACGCATGCGACGCCGGGCGGAGCGTCGATGAACCTGCAGTTCTATTACGACCATACGCATCTGTCGCAACCGTTTGCCGCAAGTCCCGCGGCTCCTCCTTTCTTCAGCGGCTTTCCCGCCGCCTCCCTGAAAGACGATCTGGACACCTACGACCTTGATTTTCAGTACCACTTTGCGTGGGGTGCGCGCCACAAGATCGCCTGGGGTCTTGGCTACCGCGCGACGCACGAGTCGGATGAGGATCTTTCAATCGTGCGCTTCGCACCGACCGTTCTCAGCCAGACCCTGTACAGCGGCTTCGTGCAGGACGAGATCATGCTGGCACGACGCGTCTATCTCACGGTCGGCTCGAAGCTCGAACACAACGACTACACCGGCTTCGAGTTCGAGCCCAGCGCCCGTCTGCAATGGAATCTGGAGTCCACACAACTGCTGTGGGCCGCGATATCGCGGGCCGTGCGCACGCCGTCACGCTACGACCGGGACTTGTTGGTGCCCAGCGGCCTGATCAACCCCCCACCCCCGTTGCAATTTCCGGCCAGCTTTCTCAGGGGCAGTCCAGACTTCGTTTCCGAGACCCTGCTCGCGTACGAAGTCGGTTATCGCGCCGAAATAGGGCCGAAGCTCGCGCTCTCCGTCTCTGCGTTCTACAATGACTATCACCGCCTGCGAAGCACCACGGCGACTCCTACCACCGCCGTGTACGTTTTCCCGTATCCGGTCTTTTTTCAAAACAATCTCGAGGGCGAGACTCACGGACTCGAGCTCAGCGCTTCGTATCAGATGCTCGAGTGGTGGCGTCTGCACGCCGGCTACGACCTGTTGCAGGAGCACATTCACGCCAGGCCCGGAGCAGTCGATGCCACCGGTGCAACCAACGAGACTGCCGATCCGCAGCAGCAGGTGGCGCTGCGCACCGGTATCGATCTGTCGCGTGACCTGACGCTCGATGCGGCTGTGCGCTGGGTGGATTCGCTGCACATCAACAACGGGCCGACCAGCGGCCCGGTAGTAGGAACCGTGCCGAGCTACTTCGAGCTCGACTCGGGAATTGCCTGGCACGCCACCAGGAGCCTCGAAGTTTCCGTCATGGGCCGGAACCTGTTGCACGCCCATCACACCGAGTACGGCTTCCCAGCGCCGACGCGCGAGCAGACCGGCCGTAGCGTGTTTGGAAGGATCACGTGGGGCTACTGAGAGACACCGCGACGCGCCGTCTGTGGCGCAGGCTCGCGCTGCTTCTCATCGCCGCCGGCCTGCTTGGCGCGGCGGCGCCGGTCTCCGAGTATCAGCTGAAGGCAGTGTTTCTGTTCAACTTCGCGCAATTCGTCGAATGGCCGCCCGCCGCGGCGCCCCGCGAGAATGCGCCGTTCGTCATCGGCGTGCTGGGGAAGGATCCCTTCGGAGCCGATCTCGATGACGTCGTGCGCGGAGAAACGGTGAACGCGCATCCGCTGGCGGTCGCGCGCTATCACAATGTGGCGGAGGTTCGCGACTGTCAGATCCTGTTCATCGCTGCCTCCGAGCTGGCGCAACTCGAGGGCATTCTGGCCGCACTCAAGGGACGCAGCATCCTGACGGTGACTGATGCCGAAGGGCTCACGGTGCGCGGTGTGATGATCGGACTGATCAGGCAGGACAACAGAATTCGACTGCGTATCGATCTGCAGGCCACCAAGGCGAGCAACCTGACGATCAGCTCGAAGTTGCTGCGTCCGGCCGAGATCGTGGGATCGGGGGGCTGAAGTATGTCTGCGCAGGCACGAACGATACGCCGCACACTGATGACAGTCATTCTGCTGACGTGTGGAGCGGTGATGTTGATCACGTCCGCCGCGTTCGTCGCTTATGAATACGTGACCTTTCGGCAGCTGACGGTGCGCAACGTCAAGATCCTTGGGGAAGCCATCGCGGCGAATAGCACCGCGGCGCTGGCGTTTGACAATCCCAACGATGCGCGCGAGGTGCTTGCAGCCTTCAAGGCGCAGCCTCACGTCGTCGCCGCGCGCCTGTACCTGAGCAATGGGCAACTCATCGCCTCGTATCCCGACGGCGCCGCACGCGGCCCGACGGCGCAATCGTTGCGCGCGGACGGGTACCGATTCGAGGGGGGGCTCCTCACCGGCGTTCAGCCAGTCGTGCAGGGCGGGCATCGCATGGGCACGCTATATCTGGAGTCCGATCTGGGCGAGATATACGAGCACTTTCAACTCTTCGTGGCGATCGGTGCGTCGATCATGCTGGTCTGCTGTATCGCAGCCTATCTGATCTCAAGACGCCTGCAGGAACTCATCTCCAGACCGATCCTGGCGCTCGCCACGACCGCACAGCGGGTGTCCGAGCACCGCGACTACTCGGTGCGCGCGACCAGGCCGCAGGGTCACGAGTTCGGGATTCTCACGGATGCGTTCAATCACATGTTGACACGCATCGAAGGTGATCAGACGAAACTGCGGAGCCAGCTGAGCCGTCTCGACCTGTTGCACCGAATCACCCGCGCTACCGGCGAGCGCCACGATCTGCCGAGTCTCTTCAGAGTGGTGCTGCACAACCTCGGCGAGGATCTGCCGGTCGATTTTGGCTGCATGTGCCTGTACCAGGCGAGCGCCGCAGCGCTGTCCATTGCCGTGATCGACCCGCGGAGTGCGCCGCTCGCCGCGGGCCTGGGACTGACCGAATCCGGCCAGGTGCCGATCGATCAGAACGGACTGGCGCGCTGTGTCGCGGGCGAGCTGGTCTACGAGCCGGATACGCGCGAGGTCAAATTTCCCTTTCCGCAGCGGTTTGCTCAGGCGGGCGTGCATGCGCTCGTCATCGCGCCACTACTGGTTGAAAATCAGGTCTTTGGTGTGCTGGTGGCGGCGCGGCGCGACCCCAACAGCTTCAGCAGCGCCGATTGCGAGTTCCTGCGGCAACTGAGTGAGCATGTCGCGCTGGCGGCGCATCAGGCGCAGCTGTACGGGGAGCTGCAGCGCGCCTACGACGATCTGCGCCAGTCGCAGCAGGCGATCATGCAGCAGGAGCGGTTGCGGGCGCTGGGGGAGATGGCGAGCGGTATCGCACACGACATCAACAACGCGATCTCCCCGGCGGCGCTGTACACCGAGTCGCTGCTGGAGCGCGAGCCGGGTTTGAGTGAGCGGGCGCGCGGCTGCCTGGTCACCATTCAAACCGCCATCGAGGACGTCGCCGAGACCGTCTCGCGCATGCGCGAGTTCTATCGACCGCGCGAGACTGAGATGGTGCTGTCGCGGGTGGCGTGCAATCGCGTGCTCGAGCAGGTCATCAACCTCACGCGAGCGCGCTGGAGCGATCTGCCCCAGCAGCGCGGCATCGTCATTCAATTGCGCACCGAGTTCGCCGAGGAGCTGCCGCAGATCATGGGCTCGGAAGGCGAGCTGCGCGACGCCCTCACCAATCTCATTTTCAATGCCGTCGATGCCATGCCCGATGGCGGTACTCTCACCCTGCGCACCCGCCTCGTCACCAGCGGCAGTCGCGGCGGCGACGACGCAGCGCGCCAGGTGCACGTGGAGGTTGCCGATTCCGGAATCGGGATGGACGAGGAGACCCGGCGTCGCTGTCTCGAGCCCTTCTACACCACCAAGGGCGAGCGCGGCACGGGCCTGGGGCTGGCGATGGTGTATGGCATGGTGCAGCGTCATAGCGCCGACCTCGACATAGACAGCGCCGTAGGCCGCGGCACGACTGTGCGGCTGATCTTTGCCGCGGCTGATACGGTCACGGCGCCCGGCGCCACCAGAGCGCCGCTGCAACCGCTCGCCCGGCGATTGCGGATTCTGCTCGTCGATGATGATCCGATGCTGATCAAGTCCCTGCGGGACATCCTTGAGCAGGATGGGCATGTCGTCACGGCGGCCGACGGCGGACAAAAGGGCATCGACACCTTCGCGGCCGCGCTGGCGCTTGGCACGCCGTTCTCGATCGTCATCACCGATCTGGGCATGCCCTACGTCGACGGCCGCAAAGTCGCCGCATCAGTCAAGGCGGCCTCGGCGCTGACCCCGGTCATTCTCCTCACCGGCTGGGGCAAGCGGCTGCTGGCGGAGAACGACATTCCGGCGCATGTCGACCGCGTGCTCAGCAAGCCCCCGCGGCTCGCCGAATTACGCGCCGCGCTCGCCACGCTCGCCGCCCCCGAGGATCCGCCAGCCGCGCTGGTGGAATCGGCGTGAGCGCCCCGGCCAGACTGCTGATCGTCGACGATGAGGAGGCCCTGATGCGGGCCTTGTGTGACGCCCTCGAGTATGAGGGCTACCTCACTCAGGGGTTCACGTCCGGGCGTGAGGCTGTTGCGGCACTGCGAGAGCAGCCGTTCGACCTCCTGTTGACCGATCTCACCATGCCGGATATCGACGGCATTGCGCTGCTGCGCGCCTGCCGCGAGATTGACCGCGAACTGGCCTGCATCGTGATGACCGGACAGGGCACGATCGCGACCGCGGTTGATGCACTCCAAACCGGCGCGCTCGACTATGTGCTGAAGCCCTTTAAGATGAATGCCATCCTGCCGGTACTCGCCCGAGCACTGGCAACGCGCCGCTTGCAGCTCGAGAATATCCAACTGCGCGAGTCCGTTTCGATCCACGAGCTGTCGCGGGCCATCACTCAGGGTCTCGAGCACGGTGAGGTCGTGGAGCGAACGCTGGCGGCCGCAGGCCAGCACAGCCATGTGAGTGCCGTGTATCTGCTCGTGCCCACTGACGACGGTCACGCGCTGCGCCTCGCAGGCAAGACCGGATCCGGCGCCGAACCGCTGCAGAGCGCCGCGCTGTTGCTTGAGGGGTCCGGAGAGCGCTGGGTGGATCGGGCGCGCAAGCAGCTCGAAGCGCCCGGGGACAGCGATCAGAGTGTGCTGTTCGCGCATCCCTTTGACGCCCGGATCGGAGTTGCCCTGCCGATCGTTGCCGGCGGAAAGTTCTTCGGAGTCCTGGGCTTCAGTTCCTCGAGATCGCAGCAGCGCATCAGCCCGGGGCAGATCAAGGCTCTGGAGATTGTGGCGCGCACCGCCGCGACAGCGTTTGAGACCGCGGCGCTCGTCACCCAGCTGCGGCGGGTGAATGAGGAGCTCGAGCTGCGGGTACGCGAGCGCACGCGCGATCTCGAGATCGCCAACCGGGATCTCGAAGCCTTTTCATACTCCGTCTCGCACGACCTGCGTGAGCCGCTGCGCGCGATTGAAGGGTTTTGCGAAATGTTTCGCGCCGAGTACGGCTCGAGCGTTCCGGAGCCGGGCCGCAGGATTCTGCAACGGATCTGGTCCGGCGCGAGCCGCATGACTCAGCTGGTCAATGATCTGCTGCACTTTTCACGCTTCAGCCGCGAGCCTCTGCACTGTCTGCGCGTGCCACTGCGCGAGATCGTGCTGCAGACCGTGGCGCGGCTCAAAGAGCCGCTCGGCGCACGGCAGCCGAGCGTGCAGGTCGGGGATTTGCCGGATTGCTTCGGCGACCGCTCGCTCCTCGAGCAGGTGCTGATCAACCTGCTGTCCAATGCCTTCAAATTCAGTGCCGGCCGTGATGCGCCCCGCATCGAAGTGGGCGCGCTGCGCCAGGGTGAGGATGTCGTCTACTACGTGCGGGACAACGGCGTCGGTTTCGACATGCGCTATGCCGATAGGCTTTTTGGCGTGTTTCAGCGCCTGCATCCGCAGGAGGCGTTCGAGGGGACCGGCATCGGCTTGTCCATCGTGCATCGGATCATTACCCGTCATGGCGGCCGGGTGTGGGCGGATAGCCGCCCCAACGAGGGCACGACGCTGTATTTCAGCCTGCCCGCACAAATCGAGCCCGCGCTAGCGGGAACTGCTGCTGCGCTGTAGCGCGCGACTCAGCGGGGCCTCCGCCACCTCAACCGGGCACTCGTAAAGGACTGTGACGCGGATCCCGTGAGGCACCGTCTTGCAGGTGTCTAATGCCCACACTGTGAAATGCACCATGAATAGCCGTGGTTCTGCGGGCGCGCTCGGCTGCCCCCGGCGGCAGGCCTGACGCCGCGCCCCACTGAGCTGCGGATGGACGCGCACACTGACCGCTCTTCAGGCAGGCCGCTGCGTGTCCTGCTGATCGAAGACTCCGAGTCGGACGCTGAGCTGGCGATGTGGCGTTTGAAGGAGGCGGGCTACGTCTGCACGTTCCGCTGCGCCGTGAACGAGATCGAGATGCGCGCCGCGCTGCGCGCGGAGCTGCCTGATCTCATCCTGTCGGACTTCAGTTTGCCCGGCTTCGACGGCATGTCGGCGCTCGCCATTGCACGTGCCGAAGCACCCGCGGTTCCCTTCATCTTCCTTTCCGGCACCATCGGCGAGGAGCGGGCCATCGAGGCCCTGAAGTGCGGCGCGATTGACTACGTCCTGAAGAGTAATCCGAAGCGCCTGGTGCCAGCGGTGGAGCGCGCCCTCCAGGAGGCGGAGCTGCGCCGCACCAGCCAGCTCGCCGAGCAGCAGGTCGCCCGGCTGACCGGCGTGCTGCAGATGCTGTCGGGAATCAACTCGGCACTGGTGCGCATCCAGAACCGCGACGAGGTGATGGCCGAGACCTGCCGGCTCGCCCACAGTGTGGGTGGCTACAAACTCGCGATGCTGGCGCTGATCAATCCGGCTACGCGGATGGCGCGTCCGGTGGGTTGGGCCGGCTACGAATTTCTTCCCCGGCCGGAGCAGGAGTTTCCGGTCTCGGATCACGAAGCCGGCGATACGAGTCTCATGGGGCGGGTCATCCGCACCGGCGAAGCGATACTCTGCCAGGACCTCAAGCGCTTCCCTCATGCCGTACACCAGCGGGACGCACTCCTCGCCGCCGGGGTTCATTCGCTGGCGTGTCTGCCGCTGCGGGTCGACAACACCCCGGTTGGGGCCTTCCTTTGCGGCACCGGGGCCAGCGCCGTTATTGGTCAGGATGAATTGCTGCTGCTCGAGGAGGTCGCCTCCAACCTGTCGTTCGCCCTGCAGTACCTTGACAAGCAGGACGCGGTCCACTTTCTTTCCTATTTCGAGCCGCTGACGGGCCTTGCCAAGCGTGCGCTGTTCTGCGAGCGCCTGAGTCGGCTGCTGACGCGCGGCACTGACAGCCTGCCGCGTCTTGAGGTCACGGTGTTCGATGTCGCCCACCTGAGCGTCATCAATGATTCCTTCGGGCGGCACACGGGCGATCGGCTGCTGCAGTGTGTCGCGGATCGGCTCAAGGCGCACTTCCCGGACACCGAGCAGCTCGCACACCTGGGCGGCGGGACCTTCGTGTGCGTGAATGCCTCACGCGCAGGTGCCGACACCGGGCCTGGCACCCTGCACGACGAGGTCATGCGCGCCTTTGCTCGGCCCTTCAGCGTCGATGGCCGCGAGATCGTCGCCGAGATCAAGAGTGGGGTAGCCTGCTATCCGGACGACGGACACGAGCCGCACGAGCTGGTGCAGAACGCGGAAGCCGCCCTCAAGGAAGCGAAGACCTCGGGCGAACGCTATCTGCATCACCGCGTCGAGATGAATTCCGAGCTCGCCCGGCGCGTCGGCATGGAGCGCCGGCTGCGCACGGCGCTCGAGAAAGGGCAGTTCCTGCTGCACTACCAGCCCAAGATCACTCTGCACACCGGCAGAATTGCCAGCGTGGAGGCCCTGCTGCGCTGGCAGGACCCGGAAAATGGACTGATCGCGCCCGCAGTCTTCCTGCCGCTGCTCGAATCCGGCGGCCTGATGGGGGCGACCGGCGCCTGGGTGCTGAGGCAAGCGGCGTCCGACTGTCGCGCCTGGCGCTGCAAGGGCGTGCCGCCCATCCGAGTCTCGGTCAACATTTCTCCTCCGGAGCTGCGACAACGCAACATTGCGGGCGAAGTTCTCGAGGCCATCGGCGATCTGGCTGGCGATCCCGCCTGGGGGATCGACCTCGAGATCACCGAGGGTGTGCTTTCCGGCGACTCCTCATCGTGCGTCCACGCGCTCAGGCTGTTGCGCGCCGCAGGCGTTCGTATTGCAATTGATGACTTCGGTACGGGCTTCTCCTCGCTCAGCCGCCTGTCGGAGCTGCCGATTGACACTCTCAAGATCGACCGGGTGTTCACCAGTCGTCTGCCAACGGACCGCAGGAGCTGCACGCTGGTCTCCACGATCATCGGCTTGGCGCATGCGTTCGACATGACGACGGTTGCGGAAGGCGTCGAGACTCAGGCGCAGTTGGATTACCTGGTGCGCGAAGGCTGCGATGAATCACAGGGCTACCTCCACAGCCGACCGCTGCCAAGATCGGATTTGGAGAGCTGGCTCATCGGTGTCGGCAGCGCCGCAACGGACGGGAGCGATCTCAGAAGCGTGCGTGCCTGAGCCCGGATGCGCGCGCGACTCATGCCCCGCCCCCTGGCCGATCTCCCGCCTCCACGGGCGTCGGCGGTTGCGGAACATACCTAGAGACGCGGCCTGAGCCCGGCATGCATAATTTCCGCATGTCCGCCTATCGTCCGGTTGAAGAAGAGCTGCACGCGCTGCTGGATGCCGCCGTCGAAGGGATCGTGGTGATCGACCATCTCGGCCGCATTCAGGCCTTCAATCGCTCGGCCGAGCGGCTGTTCGGCTACCAGGCACGGGAGGTGCTGGAGCGCAATGTCAATGTGCTGATGAACGAGCCGGATCGTATCGCGCACGACGGCCACCTGGCACGATATGCGGCGACTCGCGTTGCACGCATTATCGGAAACGGTCGTGAAGTGAGCGCACTGCGAAAAGATGGCAGCGTCTTTCCGGCATTCCTGCTGGTCCGCGCGGTCGCGGGCAGCGAGCCGCCGCGTTTCGTCGGTTTCGTCCACGACATGACGCCAAGACGCCAGGGCGAGGAACACGCGCGTCGGCTGCAGGAGCGTTTGTGGCACGTGTCGCGGCTTGCCACCGTGGGTGAGATGGCGGCCGGCATCGCCCACGAACTCAACCAGCCGCTGGCGGCGATTGCGAACTATGCTCATGCCTGCGACCGGCTGTTGGGCCGGCCGGATCCGGATCTCGAAGAGGTACAGGGCGCCCTGAAAGAAATCGCGGCACAGGCGGTGCGTGCCGGGGACACCATCCGTCGGTTGCGCAGCCTGGCGCACCCGCTCGTCGATCGGCGCGAACCGACCGAGATCAACGTGCTGATCACTGAACTCACCGCCCTGGTGCGCTCGGATGCGCAGGCCCACGAGGTGCAATACCGCCTCGAGCTCGGCGACGGGCTGCCGCGCCTGGAGGTGCACCGAACCCAGATCCAGCACGTCATACTCAATCTGGTGCGCAACGCCATCGAATCACTTGCCGAGACTCCTGGAGAAACGCGTGAGATCGTCGTGCGCACTTGTCGGACCCGCGACGCAGAGGTGGAGGTATCGGTGTGTGACAGCGGCCCCGGGGTCTCCCCGAGCGTCGCCCCGCGCCTCTTTGAACCATTCTGGACGTCCAAACCCGCCGGCGCGGGCCTCGGCCTTGCGATCAGCCGTACCATCATCGCAGAGCACGGCGGTACACTGGATTATCGGCCGAACGTTCCGGTCGGTGCCTGCTTCGCCTTGCGCCTGCCGGTGGTGAATCGCGGGGAGCAGCCATGAATCCGGGATTACCGATTGTTTTCATAGTCGATGACGACGAAGCCGTGCGCAACTCGCTGCGGCTGCTGGTCAAGTCGGTTGGCCTGAGTGCCACGGCATTGGTCTCCGCTCAGGAGTTCCTGGCGAGCTACGACCCGCTGCAGCCCGGGTGCCTGGTCCTTGACGTGCGCATGCCCGGTATGAGCGGCCTCGAGCTGCAACAGCAATTGAACCTGCGCGGTGCCGTCATTCCGGTAATTTTCATCACCGGGCATGGTGATGTTCCCATGGCCGTCGCGGCCATGCAGCAGGGGGCCTTCGATTTCCTGCAAAAGCCCTTTCGGGATCAGGACCTGATGGATCGCATTCAGCGGGCGTTGGAGAAGGATCGGGCGAATCGCGCCGAGCTCGGCGAGCGCAGCCTCATTCGCCAGCATCACGAGACGCTGACGCCACGCGAGCGTGAGGTGCTGGCGCTGGTGACGAGCGGAAAGGCCAACAAGGTCATGGCCGCTGATCTCGGCCTGAGCCAGCGCACCATCGAGATTCACCGTGCCCGCGTAATGGAGAAGATGGGCGCCTCCTCGCTCGCTCACCTGGTGCGGATGGTACTGGACCTCGAGGACAGCGACGGGCAAGGCGCTGCCAAGGCCGACTCTGCCCCCTGAGCGGCTGAACCGGTGGCTGCTCTACCGCTCAGGCTTTGAGCAGGGCAGTGAGCATCCCCAGCAACTCCTCGGCCTTGATCGGCTTGCTCGCGAGCCGCAAGTGGGGGTCCATGCGCAGCTCGTGCACGGCCGCAGAAGTGTCGCCGGTGATCAGGATCGCTCTCAACGGAACCCGCAACGCCTTGCGCAAGGCCGCAATGACCTGCATGCCGGTCTCTCCGTCGCGAAGATGATAGTCGGTCACCAGCAGATCCAAACGCGGGTCTTTGGCCGCGTGCGCCAGCGCTTCGGCCAGGGAGGTAACGGCCGTGACGTGATAGCCGTCACTCTTCAACAGCATGCGGGTCGCCTCTCGCACCGCGGCATCGTCCTCCACCAGTAGAACGCGAGTCGGTACCTGGGTGACGCGCGGCGCCGGCTCCGCTGCTGCCCGGGGTGTCTGGCGGACGGTACCGTGGCCCGCCGGCAGGGTGAGCGCGAAGCGCGAGCCTTTGCCGACCTCGGAATGCGCATCGAGCGTGACATTGAGCAGCGCCACGATGTGCTGCACGATGCTCAAGCCAAGTCCGTATCCTTCGCGCGAGCTGTTGGTCCCGACGCCGGCCTGATAGAACTCGTCATAGATGTAGCGCAGCTGATCGCCCGGGATGCCGACGCCGGTGTCGAGTACCTCGATGCGCACGAGGGATGGCTGTTGGCGCAGGCAGCGTAAGGCCACCGAGCCCTGACGGGTGTACTTGATGGCGTTCGACAGCAGATTTTTCAGGATCTGTTCTACCAGAGAGCGATCACTGTGAACGCTGCCTTCGCAAGGTGTCACCTTGAAGGTCAGGCCCTTGCTGGCCGCCATACCCTGGAACTCGGGCCGCAGCTCCTCGAACAGCTCGGCCACGGCGAAGTCGGTCAGATCCGGCTTGACGGCCCCGGACTCGAGCTTGCTGATGTCGAGCAGCGCGTTGAGCAAGCGCGACATCCCCTCGATGGCCTGCTCCTGCTGGGCGAGCATCTGCAGCGCATCCGGGTCGGCAAACGTACGGCGCAAAGTGCCGTTCAACAAGGACAAGGTCTGCAGCGGCTGGCGCAGATCATGACTGGCCGTTGCCAGGAAGCGACTCTTGGCTTGATTGGCCCGATCGGCGAACTCGCGCGCGCGATCGGCGGCCTCACGCGCCACGATGAGCTCGGCCTCAGCGCGCTTGCCAGGGGTCACATCGCGGATCGCTGCAGCCACCAGAACCCGCCCGCCGTCCTCGATCGGGCTCAGGCTGATCTCGAGCGGAAATTCCGTACCGTCCAGCCGCCGGCCGGTCAGATCCAGTCCCGCTCCCATGTGCCTGACGCGCACGCTCCTCGCGTAGCTGTGCCGCTGCGCAAGGTGCCGGTCCCGGAAGCGCTCGGGCATCAGGAACTCGACGTGCCTGCCGATGATGTCAGCGTGAGGGTAACCGAACAGCGCCGATACCTGACGGTTGGCAAAGAAGATTAACCCCGAATCATCGATGATGATCATCGCGTCGGGCGCGGCGTCGAGCACGCCGCGTGCCAGCTCGGACGAAACGGTCTGCATGGGCGAAGCCCCTTGCAAGCCTCGCGAAGCCGCGTAACAGGCACTTACCATACCTGAAAGGGCGCTGACCGGCAAAAAGGCCGAGTGTGGCTTTGGCGTCGCGTTCGCGCCGCACCGCTCGCCACCGAGTTCAGTGGCCGGTCGGTGCCGGCACCTCGCGGCCGCCAAAATGGATCAGCAGGCCGATCAGCGCCATCGCCCAGACGATGACCGGACTCGAAGGCAAGTCGAACGCGGCCGACAGCAGCAGACCCACGACGTAGCTTGCGAATGACAGCGCATAACCCAGTGCGAGTTGGCGGCGCACAGGATACCTGTAGGTCGCGACCGCGGGCACGATGAGGCTCGTGAACACGAGGTATACCCCGACGAGCTGCACGGAGATCGTCACCACCAGCGCGAACAGGACATAAAATCCGACGCGGCCCAGTCGCTGACGCCAGCGGAACCACGCGATCAGAAAGATGCCGGTGAGTATCGCTGCGTGGAGCAGCTGCTGCGGTGTGACCCACAGGATCTGTCCGGCCAGCAGATCCTTCAGATCCTCCCCGCCGTGTGGATCGTTGGCAAGGATCAGAATCTGTGCAGTCGAGGCGAGCACAAACAGCACACCGATCAACGCTTCCTGGACCTCAGGTCGCCGGCGCTCCGACCAGGTCAGCAGTAGCGCGCCGGCCAGTGCGGCGGCGGCGGCCGCGACCTGCGTGCTCCAGCCGGTCGCGCCGAGGCCAAAGCTGTGGGCGGCAATCACGCCCACTCCTGCCACCTGCGCGATAGCGAGGTCGATGAACACAATGCCACGCGCAAGCACCTGCTGTCCGAGCGGCACGTGGGACAACACGACGAGAAAGCCGGCGATCAGCGCCGGCCACAGAATACTCAGATACGCCTGAAGAGTGTTCACTTGAGTGCCGCCAGCAGTCGATTGATCGTGTCATCGAAAAGACCGAACAGGTCTCTCGCCTCGGGCGTGCCTCCTACCGAGTAGGGCAACAGCACGACCGGCGTATGAACACGCTGCGAGAGCCACTCGGCAGCCCTCGGGTCGTTGTACGCGTTCCGCAGGATCATCTTCGGCGGCGTGGCCGCGAGCTTGGTGACGAGCTCGGCGAGGTATCCGGCGCTCGGAGGCACGCCCGGCTTGGGCTCGATGGAGGCCAGCTCCTTCAGGCCGAGCCAGTTGCACAAGTAAGCCTGGTCGCGGTGAATCACGACGACGCCGACGCCCCTGAGCGGCGCGGCCTTTGCCTCCCACCCCACGGTAGCCTGCTGCCATCGCTTCTGAAAATCCTCGCCGCGCGCCGCGTAGTACGCGGCGGCGGCGGAATCTATCAACACGAGGCGCGCGGTGAGCGCCTTCGCGATGGTTGCAATGTTGTGCGGATCGAGGGTTACGTGCGGGTTGCCCAGGGGATGGATGTCGCCCATGGAGCGATCCACTGCCGACGGAACCTCGAGCAGATGAACGAGCGGCGCGGCCTCGAAGTAGCCCGGGCTGCCGGGCTGGATCCTGGTGTTGCCGGAGTCCTGCAGCAACACCGGCATCCAGCCGATCTCAAGATCGGCGCCGGTGGCCACGACCAGATCCGCCGAACGTGCCCGAGCCACGAGACTGGGTTTCGCGTCGACGCGATGGACGTCCTGAAACGCGCTCGTGGCCGTGTACACGTTGAGCTTGTCGCCACCCAACTCCGTGACCAGCGCGGCCCAGTCCGGTGTGGTTGCCAGCACCTTGAGTGCCGCCTGCGCCGGCACAGCGCCGCCGCACAGCGAGACGGTTGCCAGCGCCAGCAGACTTCGAACGTACTTGGGCATGATGGGGAGTCCTAGAATTTATGGGCGCCGTGCGCGCCCATTGCGAAAATGTACTGCAGCAGCAGCTGCCGATCGCGCTCGGTGGCGCGGGCGTCGTCCCAGGCGTACTGCGCCCGAAGTCGCGAGAACTCGCTCAGGCTCCAGTCGACCATGATCGTCGTGCGTTCGGGGGATGCAGACGCCAGCGACGGGAAGGCCGCGAAGGGCAACAGACCCGCTTGCACGAGCCCGATGCCCGGTGTTCCGGATTGCATCGAGTCGTAGCGCAGCCCCGCGCGCCAGCGCTGCACGAACTCGTACACGGCCTGCAGGTACCAGCCCGACTGCGAGCTGTTGTAGTCGCCTGCGAGGTTGCGCCCGGCGAGGTCGAACGCAAGCTGCCCGCGCTCCGTGCGCTGCATGTACTCGCCTTGCAGCTTGAATTGATGGTGCGTCGGATCACCGTGCGGAGCCCATTTCAGCGTGCCGTCGGCTATCCAGGTGCGCGAGGTCCCGGTGAACGCGTTGGTGACCGGCGTTCCGGACTGATCCACGTCATGGTAGGTCCGATCAGTGGAACGGATATCGAGCCAGGACACGCCCAGCCGCCAGCTGGTGGAATCGCCCACATCGCCCCCCAGATGCGCGAACAGCGCGTCGCTCGCCAACGAGTTCGAATTCCTCTGCGTGCCGGGGAAGCTGCGGCCGCTGCCGGCCTCCGCTCCGAGTTCGATGAAGTAATCCGTCGGCGCGAGCCAGCGGATCTGCGCACCGTCCTGCGCGAGCTGGCCCCCCAGAAACACCTGGTACACCAGCGGTTGATCCACGAAGTCCCAGTTGTGCGAGTGGATCTCGTTCAGGTAGCCGGTAGCGGAGAAGAACCGGCCCCCTTTGATCGTGAAGCCGTTGTTGAGCGCCAGCGTCTTGAAGTATGCCTCCTCGATGTCGATGCTGTTGTCGCCCTGGATCGCCGCCGTGACGTTCCCAAAGAAGTACGGATCGATGTTGGAGGCGACCGTCAGCTCCGATTCGTCCAGGTTGAAACTGCGATTGCCGGGGCCTTCCCCCGAGGGAGGCGGGATGAAACCGGCGACGCGGTAGGTCGCAGGGTCCTGCGAGAGGCTCGCGTAGTTGCCTGTCAGGATCATCGAGATAGCGGGGTTGAAAGCCGTCGCATTGCTGCTCTTCCCGGGCGCTGCGACCGGCGCGGGCTGCGGATACGCCGGCGGCACCGGCGGTGCGGGGGCCGCTGCGAGCTGCGCGGTCGCGACCGCGCTTTCCAACTGCTTGATCCGTGCCTCGAGCGCCTGCACGCGCGAGGTGTAGTCGCTCTTCAGAGCCTCGAGCTCGGCTCGTAACGCTGCCAGGTCGTCCGTGGCGGCGTGCCCGGGATTGGACAGCCACAAACTGAGAAATACGATTGCCCCTGCAATAGACCTGAGCTTCGCCATGGATCGCCTCTCCGTGTCCGTCGATACACGGCTGGCGGCAATGCAATGCCGGCAACCGGCGATCGTCATCGGTCAGGCGAGCAATGGCGGAGCGCGAGACAGGAAGGCGTGTTGCGGGGAATACCCGACGAGCGGGGCGACTGGCGTGCGACGCGTCGTGCCGATTTGAGCCACGGCGACGGTCAGCGCCTGGCTGGTACCGCCCGCTGCCGCAAGCACGGGCGCATACGACAGGCAGGCCGGGCAGGACTGACCGGACGTGGCCGGGACACCTCGCGATTTACCGGGCGCGCTCAGGTGAGAGTACTCGTGCATCACCGCACCGGTCTGTGCGAGCAGCAGCGTGAGCGCGAGCAACACGCCGAGCCTCGCGCCCTGCCGACTGCGGGGCAGGAATTGGGCCCGTCGCCTCACGGTCCCGGCCCTTTCCCGCCACTGCCCGGTGGCGCCAGGGGCTGCTGCGCGAAATCGAAGCAATCGCTCATGCCGTTTGAGGCAGCGTCGCGCTGATTGAGGGGCGCGAGGCCAAACGTCGTTTCACAGAACCTCACCAGGCTGACGTGCGAGTTCTCCTGGTGTGAGATGTGACCGGGCCTGGCATAGGGACTGAGCGCCAGACAGGGCACTCGGGAACCGAAGCGGAACGGCTGACCATCAAATTCCGGAAATGCATCAGCGGCTCGTTGTGCCAAAGTGTGTTGCCACTGTTCCTTCACCGGCGGTACCACGTGATCAAACCAGCCGCCCCAGTCGTCCCAGGTGATGAAAATTGCGGTGCTGCCCCACAGGCCGCCCGCCACGACGGCGGCGACCTGATCCGCGGTCCATTGCGAGCCGGGGGTGACGTTCTGCTTCGGATGCTCACTGAGATCGGGCTTGCCATCCCCATAGACCCACGAAACATTGGGTAACTTGCCGTTCGCGGCGTCCTGCTTGAAGGCGTCACGCGAGTGGCTCGACGCGTGACCAGCCAGCTCGGAAATGTACGCAAAAGCGTAACCGCCGTAGTTGCCCCATGTCAGCCCCGCTTTCTCGAGAGCCAGCGGCAGGGAACTCAGCTGGAACGCTTGCCCGGGACTTGGCCGATAGATGTTGGCGGGATTGTTAATGAGGGGCGCAGCGGCGCAGATCAGCATCAGGTGATTCGGCGTCGACGGCCCGGCAACCTCGGAATAATAGTTGTCGCACAGGGTGAACTGGTTCGCAAAGGCGAAATACGCGGGGATGTCGCCCTGGTTGTACTGGAGCCGGTGAGCGGTGTCATTCTGACGCTGCATCCAGGCCTGGTGCCTGTGGTTCGGGTCATCGGGCGGCGGATTGGCCGCCTTGCCCAGGACGGCGCCGTTGGCGCCGGGGAATGTTCCGAAGTAATTGTCAAAGGTGTGGTTCTCCTTGACGATGATGACGATGTGTCGTAGCTGGGAGTTCATGGCTTTCCTTCGCGTGCCCAGGGTCTGCGGTTGATTCATCCTGCCGCGAGAATCTTCTCGAGCGGGTCCCGATAGTGCGCTCGCCAGCCGGCCGCCAGGTGCGCCACGCGGCCCCCGTGAGCAAGCATCGCTCATATCGTGGCGGGCGGCTACTCGAGGCGCTCATACACCGCCCGGGCATCCCTGAGCGTCTGCAGCACACCGGCCTTCTCGGTCGCCGAGTTCCAGTCGGGATAGCTGCCGGTGGTCTGCAGCAGGTGGTCGATCCACGCCTTGAAATAGCGCGCGTCGTCGGGTGAGCGCGGCCTCTCGCCGCGCACTGAAACGTAGACCGGGCTCGTGGTCGCGTACACGAAGTTGTCGAGCACGGGATATTCCGCTTTGGCGGTGAACGCTCGCAGCAGGCACCAGCCGCTGCTCACGATCGGCAGCGTGCCGCTGACTTCGAGCCTGTCGCGATGAGTGCCGAGTGCGAGTTCGCGGGCGATGCGCCCGTTACAGACGACCTGGGCGTGGTCAACGGGCACGATGGAGCGCAGGCGCGCGCTGAAAGACACGCTTTGCCCGCGTTCGAGGCGCAGAGTTGACCCGATGGGATTGCCGGCGACGGAAAAATCGAGCAGCGGTCCGTTGGTGGCGAACGTTCGCCCCTGCCGCAGCGCCTCGAGCCACGACTCGCTGCTGAGCGCGCCGTCCGCCACCGAGGCGTAAACGCGGTTCAGCCCGACCGGGCCGCGCAAGGTGGCATAGTTGGCCATCGCATCGGTGCCTCCGGCGGCCGGAATCCTGAAGCCTAAGTTGAGCAGGCGGTACCACACGCCGGCCGTCGCCTGGTGATCGGCGAACGCGACGATTTCGAGGTAGTCGATCTTGCCGAGCGCAACATCGACGGGGAGCTCGTCGGCGTCGGTATGAGCAGGCTTGGTCAGGGGCTGCGGTTCTTCCTCGAATGGATGGACGTAGCCGACCAACGCGCCCTGCGCGTGCGCCAGGTCTGCCACCTCCGCATTCGTCGGAGAGAGGCTCGCCGCCGCCGTGTTCGGGTAGCCCGCATAGCCGGGCAGCAGCGTGTTGCCATGCATGCCGAGCACGCCCAGGTGACCCCAGTAGCTGGTGTGGAATTCCTGGCCGTGAACCACCAGCGTCCCGGGCTTGGACGCCGGGTCAACCCCCTGCCCGCTGTAGGCGATGTCGGGGAAGCGCTGCTCCTTGTTTACGATGAGATTCTCGACAATGTCGAGATCCTCCGCCTGCGCCTGCAGCACCAGGTGCGCCGGCGTGTTGCGGTAGTGTCCGCCGTAGTTCATGTGCACGTGCACGTCCGCGCTCACCCAGCGCCGGTCCGTTGCGTCGAGCCAGGGGCGCGCGGGCATCACGGCCGCGACATCGGCCGTCGCTCCGGCACGCACCTCGAGCGTGTGACGCTCGGGTGGGCGCGCAAGACCCTTCATCAGCTCGACGCTCACGGCGCCCGCGGGGACCTCGATCAGGTCCTCGCCGGTGGTATGGAAGTAGCGCGCTTCGAACGGATGCTCGTTACGATCGAACTCCGCATGGTGCGTCCAGGCGTGGGCCGGGGCGAAGAACCGCCCGGTCGCGTCCGTGACCACGGCCCGGGCCGGCGTCGGCAATCCCTGCTCGTCGCGCACCGACAGGCGCACGGTGCCGCTGGGACGCAAACGGTGTGTGTGCGTCACCTCGAGCACCCGGGAGCTGCCACCGGGTAGCCGCAGCAACCGCAGTTGCGTGTCGCCGTCACGATTGGAGATAAAGGCAATCTGCTCCCCGTCCGGGGACCAGCGCGGGCTGGTTTCGTCCCATTCCCCATAGGTCAGCGGAAACGGCTCGCCGCCGTCGGCGGGCATCAGCCAAAGCTGCAGCCAGTTGCGCCCGAGGTACGAGCTGTAGACGATCCGTTTCCCGTCGGGCGAAAAGTCCGGTCGCGCCTGCCAGTTGGTCTCCTCGTAGCGCAGCTCAACGGCTGGCGCGCCGGGAACCGCCGGCGCGCGCCACAAGCCCCCGGTGCCGTGAATGCGCCCGCGATTGGAAACGAACACGACCGCCTGGCCGTCGCGTGTCCAGGTCGGGTTGATCTCGTGGTCGTAGGCGCTGTAGTAGTAGCGCGGCAGCGAGCTCTTGTTCTCCTCCGTCAGACGCAGCGGGTTGGCCAGCTGTTCCTCGCGCAGCTCGGCGACAAACAGGTGAAAGTGGCGGTGGTAGGCAGTCGATACATAGACGACCCGCCGACCATCCGGGGACCAGCGCGGCTCGACGTTGACCGCACCACCCCGGGTCAGTTGCCGGGTGCGACCCGAAGTCAGATTCAGGAGCCACAGCTCGATCGCCTCCCCCTGAGCAGATGCATAGACGATGAAGCGCCCGTCGGGTGACCAGTCCGGCTGGTAGTCGTAGCCCGGACCGTCGGTCAGCTGCTCGGCGCTGGTTGAATCGATCTTCTGACGCCACAGCGAGCCCGCCATGGAAAACACCACCTCGCGGGAGTCCGGCGCCCAGGCGACACTGCTCGGGCCGCTGGTCAGCTGCGGCAGGTACATCTCGCGGTAGTAATAGGAATGCGGCAGGTCGATCGGCGGCACGAGCGGCTGCCCCTCGGCGCACAGTGAGCGACTCGCCAGCACGCCGAGCAGCAGTGCGATGAGTTGCGGGTGCCTGGCCATGCGTTCTCCGCGCGTCGCCTAAGGTGCGGGCCCGCCGACGCTAGACGACGCGCCGCGGCGAATCAAGCGCTCGGGGACATTCCGTTCCGCTCAGGACAAGCGCTGTGGCGCAAACGCAAAACCTCCACTGATTCAGGGGCCAAGCGTTGTCGCGCCGAAGATCCGGGCGGACCCGCGTCACACTTTTTTCTGCCGTTCGGGAGGAGTTGTGACCGCCGACCGGCGGTCCGGGCATGTTCTGTGAAGCGGCTCCCCCCGTCGCGTTGGGTTTTCCGACTCAATGCAATAGGGCAACTACCTAGCCCCGTCGCTGGAAGCCGAGGGAGCTCCTGATGCGATCTATTCATCAACGGCGCGCGCCGCTGCTGCTCGCGGCAGCCTTGGGGTTGGCGGGCAACGCCTGGGCGCAGCCGGCGCAAATCACCTCCGACCTGCGGGTCGAGCGGGTGGAAATCGTCGACGGCAAGACGTTGTTCAAACCGGCGCAGCTCACCAAGCCGGGGGATGTGCTCGAGTATCGGGTCCAGTACACCAACCGCTCGGCGTCCGCGGTCACTGGCCTCGTTGCCAATCTGCCGATCCCCGCGGGCACCACTCTGGTTGCGCGTTCCGAGCTGCCCCCCGGCGTGCTGGCCAGTACCGACGGCGCGCACTTCGCGCCCCCGCCGTTGATGCGGACGGTCAGGCAGGCCGACGGCGAGCGCCAGGTGCCGGTGCCGATTGAGGAGTACCGCGCGCTGCGCTGGAACCTCGGCACGCTGGCCGCCGGCCAGAGTGAGCAGGTGCAGGCCCGGGTGCGGGTGAACACCGCGCCGCCGCCGGCCGCCGGCCCGCCGCCGCAGACCCCCGCTCACCCTTAGAAGACCGACGACAGTGCCGTACTCAAGTTTTGGGAGTCGATCATGAGTGCATTCGCGTTTCGTAGTGGCTGGTTGCGGCGCCTCGCGGCGTGCTTCGCCGCCGGCGTTCTGGTGCTGGTTGCCTTCAGCGCCGCCGAGGCGACGCCGCCGCCGGCCGGTACTTCAATCGGCAACCAGGCCTCCGCCACTTATACCGATGCTTCGGGCGTATCGCATACCATCACCTCCAACGTGGTGCAGACCACGGTGCAACAGGTCGCAAGCCTCACGCTGACCCAAAACGGTGCGCAGAACGCCACCGCCGGCAGCGTCGCCTACTACCCTCACACCCTGACCAACACAGGCAACGGCAGCGACACCTTCAACCTGACGACCGCCAACTCCGGCGGCTTCACCCTGAGCACGGTGCAGATCTACGCCGACAATGGCAGCGGTCAGCCCACCGGTTCGCCCATCGCCTCGACCGGGCTCCTCAACTCCGGTGCGGCGTTCCGATTCATTGTCGCCGCCACGCTCCCGGGCACGGCTACCGCCGGTCAGACCAACGCCCTCACGGTGACGGGCACGAGCGTATTCGACGCCACCAAGACCGGCAGCAACACCGACACCACCACCGTCACCAACAACGCCGTGGTTTCAGTGACCAAGTCGGTGAGTGCCGCCAGCGGTGCGGCAGGATCGGGGCCCTATACCTATACGCTCACTTACACCAACACCGGCAACAGCACTGCCACCACGGTCGCCTTGAGCGACGCGATTGCGGCCGGCATGACCTATGTGGCCAACTCGGGCCGCTGGAGCGTGACCGGGGCCACCGCGTTGTCCGACAGCGGCGCTACGACCGGCACCGCGCCCAACACCATTACCTCCACCTACACGGCCGGCAGCAACACCTTTGCCGCGACCGTGGCGCAGGTGCCGGCGGGGCAATCCGGCACGGTGAGCTTCCAGGTCAACGTCGCCGCCGCCACCGCCGCCGGGGTGCTGAACAACACCGCGACCTACTCCTACAACAACGGGGCGGGCACTACCGTTTCCGGGAGCTCGAACACCGTGCCGTTCACCGTGCGCCAGGGCGCGAGCGTCACGCTGACCGGTCAGACGGTGGCCGGGCCGGCGGCACCCGGCGCCATGGTGAGCTTCACCAATACGCTCACCAACACCGGCAACGCCACGGACACCTTCAATATCACCACCGGCGCCAGCACCTTCCCGGCGGGCACGACGTTCCAGCTGTTCAAGAGTGACGGCGTCACCCCGTTGACCGACACCAACGGCGACGGCACACCGGACACCGGGCCGGTGGCCGCCGGCGCCACCTACAACGTGATAGTCAAGGCCACGTTACCTCCCAATGCAACCAACACCGGTGCGCCGTTCACCGTGCAGAAGACCGCGACGTCGGTGTCTGATGCAACCAAGTCCGCCACCGCCACCGACACCCTGAGCGCCATTTCGGCCAACGCGGTCGATGTGACCAACAACAGCGTCTACAACGCCGGCACGCCGGCCCCCGGCCAGGGTCCGGGTCCCGAAGGCGCCGCCGTGATCACCAACACCACCAACCCCGGCACCAGTACCACGTTCATTCTGGTGGCCAACAACCGCGGTCCTTCACCCGACAGCTACAACCTCGGCGCCAGCACCGTCTCGACCTTCGCGAGCCAGACCCTGCCGGCCGGCTGGACGGTGACCTTCAAGGCCGACGGTGGCGCGGGCAACTGCTCGACCACGGGAGCGACGATCACCAGTACCGCTTCGGTGGCGGCGGCTGGCGCGGCGACGGTGTGCGCGCTGGTCAGCGTGCCGGCCGGTTATGCCGCCGGCACCAATGACCTGTACTTCCGTGCGCTGTCACCCAACTCGGGGGCGAGCGACACCATTCATGATGCGGTGGCAGTCAGCGCGGCGCGCTCGATCAGCTTCACCCCCAACCATGCCGGCCAGACCTTTCCCGGCGGCTCCTTTGTCTATACGCAGACGCTGACCAACACCGGCAACGTGACGGAAGGCAACGGCACGGTCAGTTCGATCGCGTTCGGCAACGCCAACAACCAGGCGGGCTGGACGGCGGTATTGTATTACGACGCCAACAACAACGGCACCCTGGACGGCACGGACCCGCAGATCAGCGGCAACCTCAACACGGTGGCGGGCCTCGCCGCCGGGCTGGCCCCGGGGCAGTCGATCACCGTGTTCGTCAAAGTGATCGCTCCGAGCGGCGCGCTGGCGGGCGCGGTGAACGCGACCACCATCACGGTCACCACCACCAACGGCAGTTACAGCACCACCGCACCCTCAGCGGCCGTGGCCATCGACACCACCACCGTGATCGCCGCCAACCTCAACCTGAACAAGGCCCAGGCGCTGGACGCGGGCTGCACCGGCCCGACGGGGGGCACTTCCTACAGCGCGGCCGGCGTCAGCGCAAAACCCGGCCAATGTGTGCTGTACCAGATCACGGTGATCAACGCCGGCGCGGGTAACGCCACCGCCGTGGTGGTGTCGGACGCGACGCCGAGCTTCACCACGCTCAGCACCGCACCGGCAACCACCGTGGGCAGCATCGCGGGCGGTGCGCCGGCGCTGGGCGGCACGGGCACGATCAACGCCAATGTCGGCACCCTGACTCCCGGTCAGTCCGCGATTCTGACGTTCGGCGTCAGGATCAATCCTTAACGCGGTCACGGGTGTAGCGAGGCCGGCGGCGCCTCCAGCACCGGTCACCCACTGTTATGCTGCGCCTGCTGCCTCGGTTGCTGATCACGGGGCAGCTGCTCGCCCTGTCGGTGGCGGCTCAGGCCGCGCCACCGCCGGCGGGAACCCTCATCAGTAACACGGCCGGCGATAGCTTCATCGATCAGGCCTCGGGATTGTCGGTTAGTCTCAGGTCTAACACCGTCAATGTCACGATCGCCGACACGGCGGTGCTGGCGGTCACACTGGCTTCCTCTACCAGCTCAACCACTCCGGGAGCGGCCTTCAACCTCACGGCGAGTGCCCTGAACAACGGCGGCGCGGCGGCCAACCCGGTTGCGGTCACCGTCAATGGCGCGAGCGCCAGCCTGTTCCTGCTCAGCCTTCAGGTACCGGCCAATACGCGCTTCACGAGCGCACAATCCATCAGCGCCGGCGCGCAGCTCCTCTACCATGTGCTCGGAACGACGGCGAACACTTTCGTCACGGCTCCTCCTGCGGGCGCGAGCGTCGATCAGGTGGCATGGTCCCTCCCCGCCCTGGCACCCGCGGCCACTCTGGCTGGCCAGTTGAGCGTCACGGTGAACAGCAATGCGAGTGGCTCGCTCACCGCTGCGGCATCCGCCGCCTGGGCCAGCGCGCCGCAGGGGAGCGTCCAGAACACGCCCAGCAATACGCTCGTGGTGCAGCTGCCGGTGCGCGCGGCGAGCATCGCCTACTTCACCAGCACGAGCTATGTCACGCCGAGTGTTTCGGGGCTGGGCGGCAGTCCTTTGTTCGTGCAGGTGGATGCCGCGTCGTGCAACACCGATCCCACCCGCGTGCTCACGGCGCCGGTCACGCTCACCAGCAGGCTCACCGGCGATGTCGAAATCTTCACCGCGGTCGAGACCGCCGCGAACACCGGCTTGTTCCGCATTCAACCGGATGTGCCCACGGCCAACGCCGCGACCCGCGTGGTCGCCTCGGGTGATGGCATCCTGGAAGTGCTGCCCAACGACCTCGTGACTGCCACCGTGACCCATTGTGGTGGTGTGACGGTGTCGGCCACCACCACGTTGTTGATCGACCCCTCCGGCGTAGTCTACGACGCGCGTACCAACCAGCCGGTGGCGGGCGCGACGGTGCAGCTCATCGATGTGACCGGCGGCGGCAACGGCGGCAATGCCGGCGGCCCGGCCCGCGTGTGGCTGCCCGACGGCACGACGCCGGCGCCCGCCAGCGTGATCACCGGCGCCGACGGCCGCTACGCTTTCCCGGTCGTCGCGCCCAGCACCTACCGCCTGGTGGTCACGCCTGCCGCGGGCTACGTCTTCCCCTCCAGACTGTCGCCCGCGCTGCAGCCGGCTGGTCGCTTTCTCGATCCACTGGGATCGTACGGAAACAGCTTCACCATTTCCGGCACACAGAGCGAGCCGGTGCGCTTCGACCTGCCGCTCGATCCCGGCGCGACCACGGGTGGCCTGCTGATCGACAAATCCGCCGGCCGCATCACCGCTCAAGTTGGCGACTTCGTCGACTACACCATAAAACTCAACAACGCCAGCGGCGCGGCGCTTGCCAACACGCTGCTCGAGGACCGCCTGCCTGCCGGCTTCGGCTACGTCAGTGGCAGCGCGCGACTGAACGGCACGTCGCTGGCCGACCCGGCAGGAGGGGGCGGTCCGGCGCTGCGGTTCAGCCTGGGTGGGTTGGCAAAGGCGGCGCAAGCCACGCTCAGCTACCGCGTGCGCGTGGGTGTGGGCGCGCAAGGCACCACCGGCGTCAACACCGCGCAAGCCGTGAGCGGCAACCTGGTGTCCAACCGTGCGAGCGCTTCCGTGCAGATCATCGGCGGCGTGTTTGCCAACGAGGCATACCTGATCGGCAAGGTCTATGCCGACTGCAACACCAACGGCGTGCAGGATGCCGGTGAGCCCGGCATCCCCGGCGTGCGCATCTACCTGGAGGACGGCACGTACGCCGTCAGCGATGAACAGGGCAAGTACAGTCTGTACGGCCTGATCCCGCGCCTGCACGTGGCCAAAGTCGACCTCACTACACTGCCCGCCGGTGCGCGGCTCGAGGTGCTCAGCAACCGCAATGCGCTGGATGCAGGCAGCGCGTTCGTCGACCTCACCGACGGTGAACTGCACAAGACCGACTTCGCACTCAGCGCGTGCTCCGGCTCCCTGAGCGAGGAGATTGCCGCCCGTCGCAGGGCGCTCACCCACCCCTCGGAGATCGCGCTGGCCGCGGGCAGCCTGTGGTCAGCCAATGCGGCCACTGCTGCGGTCGATGCGCACACCCTGCCCTCGAGCGGTGTCATCCGCTTGCCCGGGGAATCCCAGAGCGCTGTGGGTGCAGCGCCTGGCACGCCGCAGGTCGCGATGGCCTCGGCCATGCCCGGCATCGCGCCCTTTGCCACCTCTGTGACAGGACTCGGTGCGGTGACCGATCCGGGAGGCCCGTATGCGCCGCAGGCCCAGGGCCTGCCGCAGCCCCTCAACACGCCGTCTGAAAAGCTGTTGCAGGAGCAGTCCACACCCGCACCCGCCGCCGCCCCTGACGAGTCGGACTTCGCGGACTTCAAGGCGCTGCGGCGGACTCTACGGGCGGAGGCTCTGGAAAAGCTGCTCCCCGCAATGGACCCGCAGGTGGGTTTTGTGGGGCTGAACGATAGCGAAGTGTTGACCATCGATCAGGCCACCGTGCGGGTCAAGGGGCCGCTGGGCGCGCATTTTGAGCTGTCGGTGAACGGGCAGCGCGTTGCGGAATCCCAGGTCGGCAAGAAGAGCAGCCTGCAGGAAACCGGCGTGGTCGCCTGGGAGTACATCGGCGTTGATCTCAGCCCGGGTCGCAATCTCCTGAGCGTGCGTGCGCTCGATGATTTCGGCACGGTGCGCGGCAGCGCGCAGATCACCGTGCTGGCGCCGGGACCTCTCAACCGAATCGTCATTGAAGCCCCGTCGCGCGCGGTGGCGGATGCCGCCACGCTGGTGCCGGTCACGGTGCTGCTGCGCGACGCCGACGGGCTGCCCGTCACGGCACGCACCCCGATCACGCTCAGTTCCAGCCTCGGACAGTGGCAATTCCCGGGCGAGCCCCAGGGCTCGCTCGCGCACACCTCTGCCGATCAACACTTCGTCTCCGGCGGTGTAGTGCGGTTGCTGCTGCTGCCCCCGGCGCAACCGGGCAAGGCCGAGCTCAGCGTGAGCAGCGGCAGCATGAAAACCACGACCACTCTCGAATTCACGCCGCAGCTGCGGCCGATGCTGGGCGTCGGGCTGATCAGCGGCACGCTCAACCTGCGCAACCTCAACCCGTCGGCGCTGCAACCGGCGCAAAACGGTGATGTGTTCGAACGCGAGATCGAGAGCGTATCGAGGAGCTTCGATGGCGGCAAAGACGCCGTGGCCGCGCGCACCGCCCTGTTCCTCAAGGGCAAGGTGCTGGGGTCGACCCTGCTGACCCTCGCCTACGACTCCGACAAGCCCTCCGACACCACGCTGTTCCGCGACATCCAGCCCGACCAGTTCTATCCGGTGTATGGCGACTCGTCAGCGCGAGGCTTCGACGCCCAGTCCACCGGCAAGCTGTACGTGATGGTGCAGAACGGCACCAACTACGCGCTGTTTGGCGACTATGCCACGCAAAGCGACAACCCGGCGCGTCAGCTCACCCAATACGCGCGCGCGCTCAACGGCGCCAAGGGTCACTGGCAGCTCGGCACCGTCACGGTCGATGGTTTCGCCAGCGAAACCTCCAGCACCCAGAGCGTGGTCGAGTTCCGTGCCAATGGCACCTCCGGCCCGTTCCAGCTCGACCTGCGCGGCGTGACCAACAGCCAGCAGGTCGATCTCATCACGCGCGATCGCAACCAGCCCGCCATTATCCTGAGCGACACGCCGCTCACGCCGTTCACCGATTACGCGATCGAGCCGTACAGCGGCCTGCTGCTGCTGAAGAATCCGGTGGCGAGCCTCGATGCCAACCTGAATCCGCTCTACGTGCGCGTGAGTTATTCCGTTGACGCCGGCGGGCCGAAGCACTGGGTCGAGGGGGCCGATGCCCGCCTGCCGCTCTCGCCCGGCGTCACTGTGGGTGCCACCGCCATCCACGACGCCGATCCCGCCAACGAGCTGACCCTGGAGGGCGTGAACCTGACGGGAAAACTGGGCGAGCACACCGTGGGCAGCGCGGAAGTGGCGCGTAGCATTAGCGACCTGCTGGGCGAGGGCATCGGGGAGCGGGTCGACGTCCGGCACGAGGGGACCCGGCTGCAGGCTCACCTGTGGGGTGTGCGGACCGAAACCGACTTCTACAATCCGAACAGCCTGCAGTCGGCAGGGGAATCGCAATACGGCGTCAAGGCCGCCTACAGGCTCGATGAGAAGGACCGCCTCGTGGCGGAGTCACTGAAAACCGCCAACAGCACCACCGGCGCCGAGCAGACCGGCGCGGAACTGAAGGTGGAACACAGCTTCCTCGGCAACGCGAAACTGGAACTGGGATTGCGCCACAGCCGCGCCAACGCCGAGTCGGTACTGTCCGCCCCCGCCCTGCCGGGGACCTCGACGCCGCTCGTGCCCGCCGAGCCCACGGCGCAGAGCGCCTCGGCCCAGGTGGGTTACACCAGCGCGCGGGCCAAGCTCACCGTGCCGGTCCCCGCGGTGAAAGGCGCGGAGGTCTTCGGTCTCGCAGAACAAGCCATCGACGGCAGCGGCGGCCGGGAGGATGCGATCGGCGGCACCTACGCGGTGAATGCCACCACGCGCATCTATGCCCAGCATGACTTCATCAACAGCCTGAACGGTCCCTATACCCTCAACCCCTCGGTGTCGCAGTACTCCACGGTGGCCGGCATCAGCAGCGCGCTGCCCGGCAACACCCAGCTGTTCAATGAATACCGGGTGGGCGACGGCCTGGACGGCCGCAGCAGCGAGGCGGCGATCGGTCTGCGCCGGCTGTGGAAACTCAGCGATGGCATCGGCCTGTCGGCGAGCGCGCAGCGCATCGCGCCGCTCTCGGGGGTGGTCCGCGATGAATCCAACGCCGTAGCCTTGGGGGCCGATTACACCGCCGCCCGCGACTGGAAAGCCTCCACCCAGGCGCAGTGGCAAACCTCCGCCAACTCACACAGCTGGCTGTTCACGGCCGGCATGGCGCGCAAGCTCGACGCCGACTGGACGCTGCTCAACCGCGCACTCTACAGCCAGCAGACTGAGCTCGCGGCCGGAGGCGGCCGCGAGCTGGCCCGCGTCCAGTCCGGCTTCGCGTATCGTCCGGTAGACTCCAATGTCTGGAACGCGCTGGGTCAGGTCGAGTACAAGCGCGACTTCGACACAACTCTGGGGCCGGGGCTGAGCCTCGACGAACAGGCGTGGATTCTAGCCGGCAACCTCAACGTGCAGCCGAGCCGCGGCTGGCAGATCAGCGGCCGCTACGCTGCCAAGCGCGCGATCGACTGGTCCGACACGCTCGCCAGCCACTCGTTCACCCAGCTGGCCGGTGCGCGCTCGATGTGGGATGTCACCGCGCGCTGGGACGCGGGGGTGCAGGCCTACCGCACCTGGGGCGCCGGCGCCGCGCAGTACGCCGTCGGCGTCGAGCTCGGCTACCTGGTGTGGAAGAATCTGTGGCTGTCCCTGGGCTGCAACGCGAAGGGCTTCGAGGCTCCCGACCTTGCCGGGGAGGCCTACACGCAGCGCGGCGTGTATCTGCACATGAGCTTCAAGTTCGACGAGAGTGTGTTCGGGGGCAGCCCACTCGCCGCGCGAGCGGCCCCCGTGCGCAGTGCCGCAGGCCGACAGCCATGACCCTGCGTGCAGCACTCGTCGCCCCGCCCCTGCGCCGCGCACTCCCACGGCGCTGGGCGGGCCGGTTGGCGCTTGCGGCCCTGCTCGCGCCCTGGTCCCTGCCCGCCCTGGCAGCCAGTGGTTCGTACGCCAGCAACGGGACCTTTGCGCAGAGCCTGTGGTGGCTCGACTTCACCGGCTTCAGCACCGCCTCCACCTCCGCCCAGGCGCTGACGTTCACGCTGCCGGGCGGCGCCGGCACGCTCGGTCTCTCGGCCCAGGTCTCCTCCACCGCCATGCAACTGGTCGCCGAGCCATCGTGGTCCGGGGGCGGCACCTTTGGCCATGGCGCCTACAACGGCATCGGCGGCACGCCCATTTTCTACTGGCTGAATCAGGCGGGAGCCGCCTCGGTCACGCTGTCCTCCCTGAGCGTGAAAGACGCCTCCGGCAACACGCGCAGCTTCGTGCTCTATGCCGCCGACGGAGAGAACACCAACTCTCCGGAAACCATCACCTACGCCAGCACTGCGAACTGGAGGCTGATCGACACCGTCAACTACTACGCGCTTTTCAACGGTGGCGTGCCCACGCTGACGGGAACCGGCAGCACCTCGGTGGTCGAAAGCGGCCCCCCGCTCAATGACAACAACTACAACGCCTCGGTCGTGCTCGGCACGTCGAGTCCCACCCAGGTTTCCTCGACCTTTAGCGGGAACGAAGCAACCCTGTTTGCGATGTCCCTGCCGCCGATCACCTTCAACATCGTCATCACCGGGCGCGTGAGCGCATCGGATCAGTTCACCGCCGCCATCGCCTACACCAGTCCGGCGGCGAGCATCAGGACCGCCAGCACCAGCGGCGCCGCCACCACCGCCGGCACCGGAGCCACCTCCGTCATCGGCACCAACAGCCTCACGCTGAGCGCGGCCATGGCGGCCGGCAGCTTCTCGCCGCTGTCCACCTATGCCGGCAGCATGGCGTGCAGCAACGCCGGTCCGGGTGCCGCGGCCTTTGGCGGCACCAACACCGTGTTACCGGGCGGCGCGGGCACGAGCTTCGCGCTCATCCCGCAAACCGGCGACAACATCACCTGCACGCTCACCCTCACGCCGCCGCCCCAGACGATCAGCGGCACGGTTTACAACGACGCCAACCACAACAGCGCGCTGGACGGCACCGAGACCGGCACCGGGGTGAGCGGACTGTACGTCAAGCTCGCACCCTACGCCGGCGGCGCGTGCCAGAGCCCGGCCAGCGCCGCCGCCCCGGTCAGCGCGGCCACCGGCGCCTTCAGCCTGGCCAGCGTGGCCGCGGGCAGCTACTGCCTGGTCCTGAACAGCAACAACACGCTCACCGACATTGCCGCCGCGCTGCCTTCAGGCTGGATCGGCACGCAAAATGCCAGCGGCATCATTCAACTCAATGTCATTGCAAGCGGCCCACCGCTGCCGCAGAACTTCGGCCTTTACAATGGCAGCAAATTGAGCGGCGCCGTGTTCGCCGATAACGGCGCGGGTGGGGCCACGGCCAACAACGGCGCCCAGGACGGAACCGAGGCGGGCATCGCCGACGTGTTGGTGCAGGCGGCGGGTGCCGCAACAACGGCGAACCGCACCAGCGGCAGCGGTCTCTACACCCTGTGGATCCCCGCGGGTACCGCCGGCACGGTCACGCTCACTCCCGCCGCTCCGGGCGGTTACCTCGCCACCGGTGGCAGCGCCGGCACCAGCGGCGGCAGTTACGCCCGCCCCAGCGTCAGTTTCGTGCCGACCGCCGGGCAAGCCTACAGTGGCGTCAACTTCGGTCTCGTGCCGCCCAATACTCTGGGTCCCGACGGCGCACAGGCGACGCAGCCCGGCAGCACGGTGTTCTATGCCCATGCCTTCGTCGCCGGCAGCGGCGGCCAGGTCACGTTCTCGCTCGCCGGCAGCGCCACTCCGTCCGCCCCGGCGTGGACCCAGGTGTTGTATCAGGACAGCAACTGCAACGGCGTGCTCGACAGCGGCGAGCCGCAGATGGCCGGCTCGCTCAGCGTCAACGCCGGACAGAAGCTGTGTCTGATCGTCAAGGTGTCTACCCCGGCGGGCGCGGCCGCGGGCGCGCAGAGCACCGCGTCGGTGAGTGCGGCCTTCCTGTACACCAATGCCAGCCCTGCGCTTGCCGCCACGCTCACCGCCAGCGACGTGACCACCGTGGGGGCGCCCGGCACGCTCTCGCTCACCAAACTCGTCAGCAATCTCACCCAGGGCGGAGCTGCGGCCACCGCGGTCAGCGCCAACCCGGGCGACACGTTGCAATACACGCTCACCGCGACCAACAACGGCGCACAGTCATTGGCCACGCTGGTGATCAACGACGCCACGCCGGCGTTCACCACCTTCGTCTCGGCGGCCTGTCCCGCCACCCTGCCCCCGGGTATCAGCGCCTGCAGCGTGAGCACACAGCCCGCGGTCGGCGCAGGGGGCGCGCTGCAGTGGACCTTTACCGGTTCGCTCGCGGCAAGTGGCTCACTGGCGGTGACCTATCAGGTAAAGATCGGCACCTGATCACTTAGCACCAGGGGCCCGCCCGCGGGCATGCTGCAAAATCAATGTGTTGGCTCCTGATGAGCTCCCGTCTCGGGTGTTCACCCTAGCCTGCGACCGGGGCTGCCCTGATGTCCTCGACAGCAGGAAGCTGGTACTTGATTCGGTCCGGCACCGGGCCATCCGGTGCGGCTGGTTGTGTCCTTCGGGAGAGCCGCATGCAAAGAGAGAAGAACATGCTGAATGAACCGACCACTCAAAAGCACCGCGCCGTCGAGCTGGCACGCACCGAGCCGAAGCTGGAGCTGTTGCGCGAGCTGGTAGCTCACCTGCGTCAGAATCGCACGCTGTTGCGCGAGGAGTGGGTGGCGCGCATCGCCGAAGCCCAGTTGCTGACGGCGATGACCCAGGAGGAAATTTTCGCGGAGGCGACCTCGGTCTACGACAGCTACGTCGCGGCGCTCGAGACCGGCACCTTCGAGGCGCTGCAGGCCTACGCGCGCAACCTCTCCGAACGCATCATTCCGCGCGGCGTCGAGACACACGAGGTGGTGGGCATCGTGCTGTTGTTGCGCGACGTGCTGGCGCGCTCACTGTTCGCCAAGTACCAGACCGACTTTGAAAAACTCAACCGCATCCTGGACGCCTACGAGCCCGCGGCCAACCGCATCGCCAATACCGTGGCGGTCGGTTTCGTGCAGGAGCGCGAGCGCGTCATCCGCCAGCAGCAGGAAGCGATCCGCGAGTTGTCGACGCCGGTGCTGCAGGTGCGCGAGCGGCTGCTCATTCTGCCGATCATCGGCGTCATCGATCCGCAGCGCGCACGGCAGCTGACCGAGCAGCTGCTGCGGGCCATTCGCACCAACCGCGCCAAGGTCGTCGTCATCGACATCACCGGCGTGGCCGCGATGGACGTCACCGTGGCCAATCACCTGGTGCAGACCGTGGAGGCCTCGCGTCTGCTCGGCGCCACGGTGATCGTCACGGGCCTGTCGCCCGAAATCGCGCAAACCCTCGTTACAATCGGTGTGGATCTGGGCAAGATGAACACCGTCGGCGACCTGCAGGGCGGCATCGAGCAGGCCGAGCGGCTGCTGGGTTACAAGGTCGTCAACCCTGAGCAAGGTCCGGGCGAAGGGAGGTAACAGCTGCGTGCAAGTACCCATTCTTAAGCAGGGAGGCGTTCTCATCGCGACCATCCAGGCCGCATTGTCGGACGCCGACCTTCTCGAGCTGCGCACGGCGCTGGTGCAGCAGGTGGTGCGCTACCGATCCACGGGGGTCATCGTGGACGTCACCGCGATGGACGTCATGGATTCGTTTGCCTCGCGCACCCTGCTCGAGATCTCGCACATGATCCGCCTGCGCGGTGCCCCTACCGTCATTGTCGGCATCCAGCCGGAGGTCGCCTTTGCGATGGTGCAGCTCGGACTGACGCTCGAGGACATTCCCACTGCCCTCGATCTGGAGGAAGGCCTGGCGTATCTGCAGCAGAAATCCAGGAACATCAACTAAAGGCGCGGGTGCCTTGGCCGCAGACACGCAGATACCGATTACGTCTGACAGGGACGTCGTCACCGCCCGCCAGCAGGGCCGGGTAATGGCGCTGCAGACGGGCTTTTCGGTGAGCGAGGCGACGCTCATCGCTACCGCCATCTCCGAGCTCGCCCGCAACATCGTCTCTTACGCGAACCAGGGCAGTGTGACGCTGAAGCCGGTCCACGGGCCCAACGGCGCGAGCGGCCTGACGATCGTCGCGAGCGACTCGGGTCCCGGGATTGCCGACGTCAACCTGGCGCTGCGCGACGGCTATTCCAGTTCCGGCGGCCTCGGCCTGGGGTTGCCCGGCGTCAGGCGCCTCATGGACGAGTTTGACATCGCCTCCGGCGCCGGCAGCGGCACCACGGTCACGATCACCAAATGGCTGCCCTGAGCCTGGAGTTCGGAGTGGCCGGCAGCATTGCGCCGGGTCAGCGGGTCTCCGGCGACCTCGAGGTGGTGCATTACTATGACGGCGGTGGTGGTGCGCTCGTAGCGGTCATCGACGGGATCGGTCACGGCGAGCAGGCCGCGGCGACGGCGCGTCTCGCCGCGGACACCATCCTGCGTCATCCCGAGGAGGAGCCCGCGGCCCTGCTGACGCGCTGTCATGCGGTTCTGCGTGGAACGCGTGGCGTGGTCCTGAGCATCGCCAGCATCAATCTGCGGCAGGCTGCCTTGAGCTGGCTGGGAATCGGCAATGTGAGCGGCGTCGTCTGCCGTGGAACCGCAAGTGTGCTCGCCGCGCGCGACGAGCTGCTGGCGCGTCCCGGGGTGGTGGGCTACGGCGAGTTGCCAGCACTGCACGCTTCTGTTATTCCGTTGCGAGCCAGGGACATGCTGATATTCGCCACCGATGGGATCAGCCGGCATTTTTCCGATGGCCTCGCATCCGCGGTGTCCGCGCAGTCCCTGGCTGATGACATCGTTGCGCACCACTGCCAGAGGAACGATGACGCGCTGGTGGTAGTGGCGCGTGCGAACTAGACGGCGCATCGCCATGAACGCGGCACATCCAACACCTGAGTCGCCCGACTCCAACTACCAGCAGGCGCTGTCGGCCTACCTGGAGCGTGGCGGGGAGGCGCTGCTCGCCCGTGCCTACGAGTTGGGGCGCCATGCGCTCACCGAAGGCCGCAGCATTCCCGACCTGGTCGGCCTGCACAGCCGGGCACTGCGGGCGATCGTCGCCGCAGCGGATGGCCGCGGCGATCCCGGGCTGCTCATCGACTCTGCGACCACCTTTCTCGCCGAAACGCTGTCGCCGTTCGAAATGACTCATCGCGGCTATCGCGATTCGCTGGTTGCCTGGCGGCACATCAACGAGACTCTCGAGCAGGAGATCCGCCGCATCGCTCACGCGTTGCACGACGAGTCGGGACAACTGCTGGTGTCAGTGCACCTGCAGCTCGCGCAAGTGGCGCGTGAGGTGCCCGCGGCCGGGCCGAAGATCCAGGAGTGCCAGAAGCTCCTCGATCAGGCCGAGCAGCAGCTGCGGCACCTGTCCCACGAGCTTCGCCCGATGGTGCTCGATGACCTCGGGTGGCTCGCGGCGATCGAGTTTCTGGCCGCGGCGGTGTCGCGTCGCACGCTGATCCCGGTCGAGGTGCGTTCCAGCGTCACGCAGCGCCTGCCGGCCGCCGTGGAGACGGCCCTGTATCGCGTGGTCCAGGAGGCTCTGACCAATGCCGCCCGTCACGCGCAGGCGACGCGCATTCGCATCGAGATCGATCAGGAGCAGGACTGTGTGCGCTGCCTGATCGGCGACGACGGGCGCGGTTTCGAGGTCGAGTCCTGCGTGCGCCGCGGCGGCCTCGGCCTCCGGGGCATGCGCGAGCGCCTGAGTGCGCTGGGTGGATCGCTGCACATCGTCTCGGCACCGGGTCACGGCGCGCAGATCAGGATTCAACTGCCCCTGGGAGGTTAGTGGTGGCGATACGCCTGGTACTTGCCGACGATCACGTGCTGGTCAGACAGGGATTGAAGACCCTGCTGCAGAGCGCCGGGTTCGTGGTCGCGGGGGAGGCGGCCGACGGCCGCGAGGCGGTGCGCCTGGTGCGCAGCGAGAGCCCCGATGTCGCCGTGATGGACATCAGCATGCCGCAGTTCAACGGCCTGAACGCGGCGCTCGAGCTGGCGCGCCTCTGTCCGCGCGTCAAGCTGGTGCTGCTCACGCAGCATGACGAACCGCAGTACGTCACCGAGGCGCTGCGCTGCGGCGTCAGGGGCTACGTCCTCAAGAGCCAGGCGGCGCGCGACCTGGTGCAGGCCATCGAAGGCGTTTGCCGCGGTGAGGTGTACCTGTCTCCCGGCGTCGCCGGCGCGGTCGCCGAGGCTTATCTCGCGCCGCAACACGCGGCCGCCGCACTCTCGGTGCGCGAGCGCCAGGTGCTGCAGCTGATCGCCGAAGGTCATTCCACCAAGGCGATCGCGGCGCGGCTCGCGATCAGCGCGAAGACCGTCGAATCGCACCGCTCCAAGCTCATGCAGAAGCTCGATATTCATGACACCGCGAGCCTGGTGCGCTATGCGATCCGGCACGGGGTCACGCAGGCGTAAGTTTGTCAATCCGGAAATTCCTGACCCCCTGACCCGCCCTCGGCCGACCCTGAATTGAGGGCTTCGCTGTCTGGGCGCAGTGCAGCGCGCGGTTATGCTGGCCGCTCGAGTGGCTGGTGAGGAACACCCATGATGGAAACCGGATCGGTGTCGCGGTCCGCCGAACCGGGCGCACTACGCGCCCGCAACGCGCCAAGCTTGCGCGCCCGCAACGCGGAGGCGCTGCGACGCGTCCGCAGTGCAGAAGCGCTACGCGCCCGCAATGCCGAACTCGCCGGCCAGCTGCGCGCCGCCGCCATGGAAGGCGACGACGCGCACATGACGCGGCTGCTGTCGGAGCTGCTGCACGTTCAGGGGCTGACCCGGGGACAGCGAGTCTCCCTGCAGCTGAAGGCGCTGTTGAAGCTGGTGCACTCGCTGCGCTGCGTGGCGTTAACGGACGAACTCAGCGGGCTGTATAACCGGCGTGGCTTCATGCAGACCGGCGCGCGGCTCCTCGACGTCGCGACCCGCGATGTGCGCTCCGCGCACCTGATCTACTTCGACGTGAACCAACTGGAGCGCACCAATCGCACCATGGGCCGCACCGCGGGCAATGTCGTGATCCGGCAGATGGGCAACTTCATGCGCGATCTGTACCCCAGCTACGGGGTCTACGAGGTGCTTGGCCGGCTGGGGGGCGATGAGTTCGCCGTCCTGACGACCTGTCCGGAGTACGCCTCGCGCGGCGCGATCGTGTTGCGTGCCGACAGGCGCCCAGCGCACAACGGTGATCTTCCCGCGCTGTCGCTGAGCGTGGGAGTCGCACACTTCAATCCACGGCGTCCCTTAGGCGTCGACGAATTATTGCAGAGTGCCGAACAGGCAATGTATGAGCACAAACGAGTAACTCTAATCGCGTCTTCCGAGCAAACCCCCCACCCGGTATGACGCGTTTTTAACGGCCTCGGGGCACGCCTTCGAGGTCGCTTTTTTATTCTCGACCGCCGGCGCAGGACGCGCTGGCGGAGCAAGGAAGCCGGTGCAGGGACGCACCACCGCCGCCGCAGGGACGCGGCACCTGCGGTGCAGGGACGCACCGCTTACCGCCGCCGGTGCAGGGACGCACCGGCGGTGCAGGGACGCATCTGCTATCCTGCAATGCGTGGTTCTCACCCCATTTCATGTCGCGGTCCAGGTGAGGGACCTCGCGGAGGCACGACGCTTCTACACGGAAGTTCTCGGGTGTGCAGAGGGCCGCAGCGCGAGCGACTGGGTCGATTTCAACATGTTCGGCCATCAGTTTGTCTGCCACCTCAATCCGGACCTGGGGCGCAACGGACGCCTCTCGTCCCACCGCAACCCCGTTGACGGTCAGGGTGTGCCGGTACCGCATTGCGGCGTGGTGCTCGAACCCAGGCAATGGTCGGAGCTTGCGGCGAGACTCAGACAGCACCCGGTCGATTGGGTCATCGAACCCTGCACCCGGTTCCTGAACACACCCGGCGAGCAATCCACGCTCTTCATCCGCGACCCTTCCGGCAACGCCCTCGAATTCAAGTCCTTCCGGGACATTGCCGCGCAGCTGTTTGCGACCTGACTGCCGCCGCGGCGTTTCAGCGACGGCCGCTCGCCACCAGCTCAGCGCGCTTCAGCAGCGCGCTGAGCTCATCGAGCCGGTCGCAGTAGCTCGCCAGCACTGCGGCGGTGACACCCACGTACTGGTTGGCCTCGTCCCAGCGTCCCGCGTCGAGGGCTTCGCGCACCCCGGGCAGTGTCTTCACGGCGTAGCCGGTGAGCCGGCCCGGCGCGTAGACAAAATGCCTGAACCATTCGCGCCCCGGGAGTCCGCGCGCATCCGTCAGCCTCTGCTCCATGCCCTGCAGCAACGCGTTCAATTGCCTGCGCCGCGCCGCGGTCAGCTTCACGTCGCGCGCCACCACCTCAGCGTAGCTCTCGTCATAGGCCTGCGCACTGGTCTTCAGGCGCGCGACCACAGCATCGAGCGGCGCGAAGTCGACGACAGGAACCGCGGGCTCGCGCTGCGGCGGCAGCACCACGCGTGTCGGGTCCGCGGCCAGAGCGAATGCATTCTGATCCAGCAGCCGGGCGAGCTCGGCGGTGTTGCTGCGCTTGTCGTCCACGAGCTTGTGCAGCTGCTGCAGATAACTGGCCACCGTGTCCGCGAAACCTGCGAATTGCAACGGCAGCAGCTCGGCATCCGCCATGCGCAACACGATGTGTCCGGCGGTCTGCGCCTCGGCCACGCCGTAAGCGAAGCCCGGATCGCCGAAACGCACATAGTGATCGAACGAGTCGTAGTTGGAGTGGTAGACGCCGGCCTGATCGTCCTCACCGCGATACTCGATGCTGAGCGTGGTCAAACCCAGGTGCTGCAGGAACGGCGTGTAGTCGGAGCCGGAACCGAGCGCCGCGATCGGAAGATCGCCGCCCGCCGCGGCGAGCTTCGCGTTGCGTAGCTTCTCGTCGGCGACCTCTTTCTCGTCCGTGGGATCCCGCTCGTAGCCGTCCACCAGCATGCGGGCGCGCAGTCGCGCCTGCGAGGTCGCGCCGGTCTCGGGATCCTTCACGCCTGCGGCCACGTCGTTGACGAGGTGCTGCAGCGAGTGGCTGCCTTCGGCGGCGAGGAAGCCGCGCGTATTGGTGTCGGAGTTCAGGTACAGCACCGCCCTGTGCTGCAACTCCGCGGCGTGCGCCTCGGCCCATTCGGTCGAACCCAGCAGGCCCGGCTCCTCGCCGTCCCAGCTGGCGTAGACCAACGTGCGCCTCGGTTTCCAGCCGCTCTTCAGCAGCGCCCCGATCGCCTTGGCTTCCGACAGCAGGGCGACCTGTCCGGACAGCGGGTCCCACGCCCCGAACACCCATCCGTCCCGGTGATTGCCCCGCACCACCCATTCGTCGGGACTGTCCGCGCCGCGGATCTTCGCGATGACGTCGTAGAGGGGCTTCAGGCCCCAGTCCGAGCTGATCGACAGGTGCACCGTCGCCGGTCCCGGTCCGACGTGATAGGTGATGGGCAGTGCGCCGCGCCACTTCTTCGGCGCCACGGGGCCTTCCAGCGCCCCGAGCAGCGGCAGCGCGTCGGCGTAGGAGATCGGCAGCACCGGAATCTTGAGAATCGTGCGCGCTTCCGCGACGCCTAAGCGCCTGGCGTCGTGGGTGGCACCGACGCCGGGTGTCAGCGGATCGCCCGGATAGAGCGTCATGTCCAGCACCGAGCCGCGCTGCACGCCGCCGGGTGGGCGCCAGCCCCCCTTGGGATACGCATCACCCCTGAAGTAGCCGTCATCGCGTGGGTCGGAGTAAATGATGCAGCCGATGGCGCCGTGCTCCTGCGCCAGCTTCGGCTTCAGTCCGCGCCAGCCGTTACCGTAGCGCGTGATGACGATCTTGCCCTTGACGTCGACGCCGCGGCGCGCGAGTTCCTGGTAATCCGCCGGCATGCCGTAGTTGAGGTACACGAGCTGACCCGTCACATCGCCGTCCGCGCCGTACTCGTTGTAGGACGGCAGCCCGTCGGTGCGCGTCGAGGTCGCGTCGCCCTCGATCGCCGGCTCGCGCAGGCTCGCGGTGAACTTCGCAGGAGCCACGAGCTCAAGGGAGTGCGCCCTGAGGGTCGGATACAGCACCTCGAAGACCTCGATCTGCGCGTCCCATCCCCACTGCCTGAACAGGTCGCGAACGAATTCGGCGTTCGCCTTGTCGTGGGGTGAGCCGACGTGGTTCGGTTCGGAGGACAGGCGCTGCAGCCAGGCGCGCAGCTCCGCAGGGTTGAGCTCGCCGTCGAAGCGCTGCTCGAGCGCCTGCTGTCGCGCGACCTGTGCGGGCGAGAAACCGAATGCGGCGGATTCACCGGCAGCGGCGGCGTGTGCGGCGGCCAGCGCGAGCAGGCCGGCGGCGATGCCAGGCCACGCCCGGCGCACGGATGCGAACTGCTGCGTGCGTTGCTGCATGTGACCTCAGAGCCTCTCGTAACGGCGGGTGCGAAAAATCCGCGCGCCATGGTAGCGCAACGAGATCGCGCAGCGCGCGCCGTTCGATTTACGTCAGCGCGCCCCTTACAATGCTCAGCGACCGGCCGCCTGGCTTCCGCGCACGCGCCCTGTCCGCCCGCAGGCGAGTACCACTGAGGTGGCTGGTGCGAACAGTCCTTTTTCAAGAGCGGCGCAATACCCTGGCGTTCTGGTTTGGCTGCATCCTCGTCACCGCGGGTGTCCTGCTTCACCTGCCGATGTTCCTGATGGCCCGCGACAGCGGCTACCTCCTCGCCGGCATGCCCATGGATACCGGGATGCTGCTCGGCATGGCTGCCATTGTGGTGGGTGTCGGCTTCGCCGGCTACGGCCTGCTGCCGACCTCTGCGGGACGGGCGCCGCTTGCGCCGATGCTCGACGTGATCGCGCCGCTCGAGAACGCGCCGCTGACGGCCGCGCACTGGCGCGTCGCCGCCCTGCTCACCCTGGCGCTGGTCATCGACATCATGAAGCCCGCGAGTCTCGGCTTCGTGACACCCGGGATGCGCACGGAGTATCGCGTCAGCGCGGACACCGTGGCATGGCTGCCGTTCGCGGCGCTGGCCGGCACCGTGGTCGGCTCGTGCGTGTGGGGCGTGCTGGCGGATGTCTACGGCCGACGCGCCTCGATCGTGTTGTCCTCGGTCATGTTCGTCGGCACCTCGATCTGCGGCGCCATGCCGAATTTCTGGTGGAACGTCGGCATGTGTTTCATGATGGGTGCAGCCGCCGGCGGCATGTTGCCGGTGGCGTACGCACTGCTGGCGGAGATCATGCCGACTCGCCACCGCGGCTGGAGCCTGGTGATGGTCGGAGGGATCGGGGCGCTCGGCGGGTTTTTCGCCGCCAGCTCGCTGTCGGCGCTGCTGCAGCCGGTGTATGGCTGGCGCATCATGTGGTTTCTCAACCTGCCGACCGGGCTGATCCTGGTTGCCTTGAGTCCGCTGCTGCCCGAGTCCGCACGTTTCCTGCAGCAGACCGGCCGCACCGACCTGGCGCGCGCCGCGCTCGCGCGCTTTGGCGTCACGCTGAACGCGGCCGCGAGCGCCTGCGCCCCGCCGGAGCCGGAGAGTCACGCCCCGGTGCCCCCCGTCACCCATGGGTTTCTCGGCATCACCACGGCGCTCACGCTGGCCGCCATGGCCTGGGGCCTGGTCAACTTCGGCCTGCTGCTGTGGCTGCCCTCGGCACTGGTGGCGGAAGGGCGCAGCGTGGGCGCCTCGAGCGCGCTCATCGCCAAGTCCACACTCATTGCCGCACCGACCATCGTGATCTGCGCCTGGCTGTTCAGCGCCTGGAGCACGAAGTGGTCGCTGGTCGCCATGACCGGCGTCATGGTGCTGGGCATGTTGGGATTGACTGTGCAGGAACTCGGCGCCGGCGGACTGTCCCGGCCCGTCATTCCCCTGGCACTGCTCATTCTCGGCTCCACCGGCGTGATCTCGATGCTGCTGCCGTACGCGGCCGAGAACTATCCGCTGCGCATCCGCGGCCGCGCCACCGGCTGGGTCGCCGCGTGCAGCAAGCTCGGCGGACTCACTGCCCAGGGTCTGAGTGTCGTCGCGGGCGTGCCGCCGTTTGCGGCCGCCATACTGGCAATCGCGGTGCCCGCGGTCGGTTCCAGCATTCTCATCGCGTTGTTCGGGCGCGAGTCGCGCGGGCGCAGTCTTGGCGAGCTCGACGCGCGCGACGCGGCGCGCCGCGCCGAGCCGGCGATCTGAGGCGCCGGCGTGCCGTCGGCCCCGCTCAGTCGACCACGGATGACTGGATTGCGATGCCGGCGCGCAGCACGCTCGTGACCGGGGTGGCGTCGGCGACCTCGAGGAGGCGTGTCTTCTGCTCGGGCGTCAGCGGCCGGGTGAAGGACAGGCGCCGCTCGATGTGATCCGTTCCCGACGGGTTGCGCGACCAGCGCACGCCCACCGTGATCTTCCCCAGCGCCCAATCGTTCTGGGCGGCGTGCTTGCGCAGCGCCACCGCGGTGCACGCCCCGAGGCTCGCGAGCAACAGCTCGCGCGGCGCGAGCCCGGCATCGCTCCCACCCGCGGCGACCGGCTCGTCGGCCGTCAGGTGGTGATGTCCGGAGACGATCTGCTGCACGTGCTGGTGTTCATTGATCACGGTGACGTAAGCCATGGGCGGGTCCTCCGAACACGCTGGCGCGAGTCACGCGCCCGAGCATACTGCGCGCGATACTGCCGACGCTCGCACCGGTCACATCCTCGAGCCGGTAAGGCTCACCCGCGACAATGGCCTGCGCCGCGCGCAGCCCGCTGCGGATCGCAGGTCCAATGCCCTCACCCAGGTCGCGGGTCGCGAGCCCGGCGGCGTCTCCGGTGATGAAGGCGTTGTCGCGGCGTACCACGTCCACCCGCCCGCGCAGGTAGTAGCTGTAACCGCCGGGATCGTAGCGGGCGCCCGGCGCGAGGCGGCCCTCCAGCATCGCGGTCAGATGCGCCCAGTGCTCGCGGATGTCGTGGCCGCCGCGCTTCATGCGGTCGGCGATGCCGCCGACGCCGACATTGAGCCAGCCCTGCTCCTTGGGCACGTACCACGAGTAACCCGGAAGCCCGTGATCGAAGAACCACAGGTGGCAGTCGGGGTCCTGCCAGTCGTACTGGATCTCGTGCTCGAGTGTGACGATCTGCAGCTCGCTCGCTCGCGGGTTCAGCTCGCGGAACAGCGTGCGATACACCGGGCAGCGCGTGCCTCCAGCGCCGATCAGCCAGCGGCAGCGAAACGCGCCATCGATGACGAAGCCCTCGGCGTCGGCCGCGATATGGCGCACGGTGTGCTGCTCGAGCGGCGCGCCCGAGCGCTCCAGCAGCCAGGCGTCGAATTCGAAGCGGCGGATGGAGTGTTGCACGCACGGTACCGGAACGTGCAGCCTTCCCAAGTGCACCCGCAGGCGCGGGAAAGTCAGCCAGCGGTGCGGATAGGCCTCCGGGTCCATATCGAGATCGCGCACCACCTCGGGCGTGATCCAGCCGGCGCACAGCTTCAGGCGCGGGAAGCGCTCGCGATCGAGCACCAGGACGTCGACGCCCTCGCGCCGCAGCTTCCAGGCGGCGGTAGACCCCGCGGGTCCCCCGCCGACGATGAGGACGTCACATGAGCGCATGGACCGTGCCGGTCAGCGTGTGTACAGATGCGCGCGCGTCCACGCGATGTCGTTATTCTCGCCGGGCGCAAACAGAACCTGGAACAGTTGCAGCGTGCCGGTGGTGAACGCGGCGACCGAGCCGGCAAGATACAGCCGCCACATGCGCACGAACTTCTCGTCGAACATTTCGCGTACCCGCCCACTGGCGGCTTCGTACAGCCCGAGCCACTGACGCAGCGTCTGCGCGTAGTGCAGGCGCAGATTTTCCACGTCCAGGATGGACAGATTCCAGGGCTCGAAGATGCGCATCATCTCCCCGAGCGACGGCGGGTAGGCCCCGGGGAAGATGCGCTTCTCGATCCACGGCTGCAGCGACGCCGGGTGGTTGCGACCGATCGAGTGGATGAGCCCGCGACCGCGTCCGCCCAGGCAGCGGTACGCGATGTGCCCGAGCGCCGGGTAGTTTGCCGGTCCCACGTGCTCGAGCATGCCGACCGACACAAAGGCGTCGTAAGACCCACCGATGTTGCGATAGTCGTCCTCCACGTACTCCACGCGCGCGGCGAGGCCCTCGCGCGCCGCCCGTTCGCGGGCATAGACGATCTGCTGGTGCGAGATGTTGAACGCGCGCACCCGCACCCCGTAGTGGCGCGCCATGTGCAGGGCCAGCGTGCCCCAGCCGCAGCCCGCCTCCACCACGCTCTCGCCGGAGTTCAGCCGCAACTTGCGGCACACGTGATCCATCTTGGCGAACTGCGCCTCATCGAGCGTTGCGGCAGGCGTCGGGTAATAGGCGCAGGTGTAGGCCATGGTGCTGCCGAGCCACAGCGCGTAGAAATCGTTGCCGATGTCGTAATGGTGATGGATGTTGTCGCGCGACGCGGCGAGGGAGTTGAGGTGCTGGCGGCGCAGGGCCCCGGCGGCGCGGCGCAGGAGCGAAGCGCGCGTGCCGCCGCCCATGCCGCTCGCGTGATAGATGGTCTCGAGCAGGCCCACCAGGTCACCGTCGATGGTGACCCTGCCGTCGCTGTAGGCGTCCCCGAAGCGCAGCCACGGATCGGCCAGGATGGAGGTGAGGGTCCCGCGGCCGGCAAAGGTCACGCGCGCCACCGGGTTCGCAACCCCGGGCCCAACCCGTGCGCCGCTGCGCAGCGCGAACTCCACCGGCGGATTCCCCATCAGCGAGCGCAGCCTTGACAGGAGCCAGTAATCAAGAGAGCTGCCCTCGAGGGAGCTGCCTTCGGTCAGCGGCTGCTGCGGCACCTCGGCGGCAAGCGGCGCGGATGGGCGGGCAGCCCTGGTGCGCTCGGTTGCGGCGGCCACGCTCTCGTCGCAGGCGTTCACGGCTCGGGTCCTCCTTCAGGAACCAGCCCTTAATCTAGCACGTGCCGCCCTCTTCACACCCTCCGGACCACCCGGTCAGTGCGCCGGGCTCTGCACGACCTCGTGGGCGCGGCCGGACCAGTAGCGGACTTCGGCCACGTAACCGGCGTGCGCCTCGGAAACGGACAGTTCCCGCGGCTGAGCCCCGATCTGGTAAGAGACGGCCTTGCGCAGCCGGCCACCCGGCCCGAGGAGGTAGGCGACGGTCGACTGCGTCCCTTCATCGACAAGAAAAATAACGAGATCCCGGTGATGGGCAACACTGACGTTGAAGGTTCGGACCTTCTGCTCAGCGCGTGTGACGAGCTGTTTGACCTTGACGCTTTTGCCCTGGGTAGCCAACCCCAGAACCATCGACAGGTTCGGCGGCAGCGTGGCCGGGTAGCCTGCAGCCACAGCCTGTTGCGTGAGAACCTCGGTCCACGGCGTCTCGCCGCGCGTCTGCCCGACGCCCAGCACGCACACCAGCAGCGCCGCGAATGACCTGAGCATGATACCCGCACTCATTACAAGCTCCTCTGTGCTGCTGACCCACCGGACCCGAGTATCCGATTCAGGAGGGCGGCGAGCCGTGCGCCGGCGAGCAGCACGCGCTCGCGCACGATTGCCTCGGCCTGCTGCTGATACTCCTGGTCCAGTACCACGAGACCCGGGGGCAGCGTGTCGCAGGCAAATCCCCGGTAGTGATACGCCACGTTGCGTGCCAGGTTGTTGGATTCCAGCGCCCAGCTGTCCGGCGCCCCCTGGCCGGCGTCCTCCACGAGGCTGCTCGCCTCGAGCGCCAGTGCCTCGATATCGGCAGGCGGCTGCTGGCGCCCGGGGGCGTGCAGCGCCAGTCTGAACAGATCATGGTCCCAGGCGCGGTGCAGATTCTCGCGGCCGCGCGTGCGCACACCCTCGAGCGCCACCGGCACGCGGTTTCCGCCGCGGTCGCCGTTGTCCGCCGCGTGCAACGGCTGATGAATGTCGCCGACCAGGTGCACGACCCACTTGAGCGCTTCGTTGCGATCCCGGGACGCGGCGTGCGTGTCCGCCAGCACCGTGATCAGTCGCCTGAGCTGCGCGGTGTTGCATTGCCCGTCGGGGCAATAGTGCGCCCTGGGGGCGCTGCCGCAGATCGGCACGTCGTCGTAGTGCCAGCGCGGACGCGCCGCCGCCGTGCCGGTGATCTCGTCCGCCCAGTCGGACACCGACTCGAGCGTGCGGCGTGTCGAGAGCCTGCCGAACTTGTCCAGATCGTCGCTCAACAGCTGCGCGACCGCCGCGCGCGCCGCTGAGCTCAGCAGCCGGTCCGCGATCGCCCCGATGGTGCGATGTCCCTGCCCTCCCCACGCCCAGGCGCTCGGCGCGCACGACCAGGCGATCGCCAGGAACCCGCTCAGCACGTTACTCTTGGCTATCAGCGTCATGGTGAGCGCCAGTATTCACGCAGCGCGCGGCGGGATTCAACACCCGCAGGCGTCGTGTAGACTTATCACATGATCCGCCCTGCTCGCTCCGGCGCCTCGCGCGCCCTCGGCCCGACGGCTGTGGTTGCAGGCCTGCAGCTCGCCACATCCTCGCTCGCCGCGGCGGCGTGCGTGGCGACGCCGGCGCACAGCCCTCAGGGCCTGGATCTTGCCGGCATCGACCGCTCGGTCGCGCCCGGGGACGATTACTTCCACTACGCCAACGGTGCCTGGCTCAAGGTGACCGAGATTCCGCCCGATCGCAGCAGCTACGGCCCGGGCGAACAACTCACCGAGCTGACCGCGGAGCGTACCGCGGAACTGGTGCGCAACGCGGCCGCGGCGGCCGCCGCCGGATCCGAGGCGCGCAAGATCGGCGACTACTACGCGAGCTTCATGGATGAGGACGGGATCGAAAAGAAGGGCCTCGAGCCTGTGCAGCCTGCCCTGAGACGCCTCGATGCCATCAAGGACCGCGCCGGGCTCGCACGGGCGCTCGGCGCCACGCTGCGCGCGGACGTGGACGTTCTCAACGCCACCAACCTGTACACCGATAACCTGCTGGGTCTGTGGGTGGCGCAGGACCTGGATGATCCCACCCGCTACCTGCCGTTCCTGCTGCAGGGGGGCCTCGGGATGCCGGACCGGGACTACTACCTCAATCCGTCGCAGAAAATGGCCGAACTCCGCGCCACCTACCAGGCGCATATCGCCGCCGTGCTGACGCTGGCGCATCTGCCGGACCCCCAGGGCAGGGCCGCGCGCATCTTCGACCTCGAGCGGCGCATGGCGCAGGTGCACTGGGACCGCGCGCGATCCGAAGAGGTACTGAAGGGCAACAACCACTGGGCGGCTAAGGACTTCGAGCTGCGGGCACCGGGCCTCGACTGGCAGGCGTTTCTCGGCGCCGCGGGCCTGGCGCAGCAGAAAGACTTCGTGGTCTGGCAGCCGAGCGCGGTCACCGGCCTGTCCGCGCTCAGCACGAGTCAGCCGCTCGAGACCTGGAAGGACTACCTGCGCTTTCACGCGATCGAGCACAACTCGGCGTATCTGCCCAAGGCTTTTGTCGAGGAGCAGTTCGCATTTCACGGACGGGCGCTGTCGGGCACGCCGCAGTTGCGCCCGCGATGGAAACGCGCGATGGCCGACACCAACAACGCGCTCGGCGAGGCGGTGGGCAAGCTGTACGTGCAGCGCTATTTTCCGCCGGCGGAAAAAGCGCGCGCCGAGGCGATGGTGCGCAATCTCCTGGCCGCCTTCGCCGTGCGCATCGACCGGCTCGGGTGGATGGCTCCCGGGACGCGGGTAAAGGCGAAAGCGAAGCTGGCCACGCTCAAGGTCGGCGTCGGCTATCCCGACACATGGCGGGACTATTCGGGCCTGAAGGTGATCCGCGGCGACGCCTTCGGCAACGCGCAGCGCGCCGAGCTGTTCGACTATCAGCGCAATCTGGCGAAACTCGGCACCGCGGTCGATCGCTCCGAGTGGGTCATGAATCCGCAGCTGGTCAATGCGGTGAACCTCCCGGCGCTGAATGCCCTCAACTTCCCGGCCGCGATCCTGCAGCCCCCCTACTTCGATCCCGATCGGGATGCCGCCATGGATTACGGCGCCACCGGCGCCACCATCGGACATGAGATCAGCCATAGTTTCGATGACCAGGGGGCGCTGTTCGACGCCAGCGGGCGGCTGAAGAACTGGTGGACCAAGAGCGACTTCGCGCACTTCGAAGCAGCGGGCGCGCGCCTGGTCGCACAGTTCAACGCTTACCGGCCCTTCCCCGACATCGCCGTCAACGGCAAACAGACCCTCAGCGAGAACATCGCCGATGTCGCGGGCCTGTCGGTCGCCTACGACGCCTGGCGCGGGACGCTCAAGGGCAAGCCGGCGCCGGCGGCCGGCGGGTTCAGCGGCACGCAGCTGTTCCTGCTGAGCTTCGCGCAAAGCTGGCGCCAGAAGATCCGCGAGCCCGCGTTGCGCCAGCGGATCGTCACCGACGGCCACGCACCGGACGAGTATCGCGCCGACACGGTGCGCAACCTCGACCCGTGGTATGACGCGTTCAGCGTCAAACCGGGCCAGAAGCTGTACCTCGCGCCCGCGGATCGCGTACGCGTGTGGTGAACGAGGGAACGCATCAATGAACATCGAGCTGTCGGCACTCGAGGCGCGCGTTATCGGCTGCCTCATCGAAAAGCAGATTACGACCCCTGATCAGTACCCGCTGTCGCTCAACGCTCTGGTGAACGCGTGCAACCAGAAGAGCAATCGCGATCCGGTCATGGAGGTGGACGAGGTCACGATTCAGGGCACCGTGGACCAGCTTGCCAGGAAGCACTTCGTGGTCGAGAAGTCGGGCTTCGGGAGTCGGGTTCCGAAATACCAGCACCGGTTCTGCAACACCGAGTACGGAACACTCAAGCTCACTGCGCAGGAGCTCGCGATCGTGTGCGAGCTGCTGCTGCGCGGCCCGCAGACTCCCGGTGAGCTGCGCACTCGCGCGAGCCGCATGGCCTCGTTCTCCGAAGTGGGTCAGGTTGAAGCGGCACTCGAGAGCCTGCGGACCCGCGAGGATGGCCCGTTCGTCGTGCGACTGCCGCGCGAACCCGCTCGCCGCGATTCGCGCTACGCGCACCTGTTCAGCGGAGCGGTCGCAGTAGCGGCAAGCGAAGATGAGCCGCCGACGGTCGCTTCCCCGAACCTGGCCGCGGCAACGCCCTCGCGTCTCGAGCGCCTCGAAGAACAAGTGCGGCAGTTGCGCGAAGAGCTGGACGACATGAAGAGGCGGCTGCCGGGCTAATCGCCCGGCAGCTGCGGCTGTCCGAAATACACCAGCGTACGGTAGGGAAACACCACCCGCCCGCCGTGCTCGTGGCGGCGAAACACCTCCCGCAGGCCCGCCATCATGGGCTCGTGCTGCGGATGGCCGGGCTCGGGCGCATAGCTCGAGGACATCAGCCGCCCCTTGAGTCCTTCGAAGTCGAAGCTTTGCTGGTTGGGGAACGCAGCGAGTTCCATGGCAGCGCCGAGAAAGCAGCGCATGCTCGCCACATCCGCGCGGCTCGCCGTGATCTGCGCGTACTCGGCGGCATGGCGCAGCAACAGGGCCTCATAGTCGGCGAGGAAGGCGCTCGCCTCGGGCGGCCGTTCATTCCACAACAGCGCCCCGAAGCCACCGTTCCTGAGCACGCGCAGCGCCTCACGGCGTGCTTTCTCGACCTCGAACCAGTGAAATGCCTGGCCGGCGACCAGCAGATCGACACTGGCCGGCGCCAGCGTGGTGGCCTCCGCGGTGCCGTTCACGCTGCGAAAGCGCGCCTGACCGCGCAAACGTGCCTCGGCGGCGGCGCGCATGGCGTCGTTCGGCTCGACCCCGATGACCTGCGCCCCGCTCGCGAGCAGCCGCTCGGCGAGGATCCCGGTGCCCGAGCCGATATCCGCCACCACGGCGGCCGGTGACAGTCCGCAGCGGGTCTTGAGCAGATCGATGGCGGCGCTCGGGTAGCTCGGGCGGTAGCGGTCGTAATTCTCCACCCGGCTGGAAAAGCGCTCGGTCGGGCGCGTCACGCGCGGGGTGTTCCCGGCACCAGAGGCTGTACTGGCGGCACGCCGACACAGTGCCAGTCGTGGCGCCGGCGGGCGTCTCTCCATAAAGTCATAAGGACACGGTAGCGTATTCGAGTGACAATCGCACTTTCGGAGCGCCGCATGTCTGAATCCTCCATGCGTATCGAAACCAAGCTGGTACACGCCGGTGAGCCGCTGCCGCGCATCGCCGGGGCGGTACAGATGCCGATCTTCCAGTCCGCGACCTATGAGTACGGCGGTGAAGGCAGCTACCACGACGTGCGCTACCTGCGCACCAACAACACCCCGAGCCAGCTCGCGCTGCATGCCAAGCTCGCGGCGCTGGAGGGCTCGCAGGCCGCGCTGGTCACCGCGAGCGGCATGGCGGCAATCTCCACCACGCTGCTCACGGTGCTGTCGGCGGGCGACCATCTGCTGGCGCAGAGCTGCCTGTATGGCGGCACCCATGACCTGCTCACCAGGGACTTCCCGCAATTCGGTCTGGCGGTGGATTTCATCGACGCCGACCGGCCCGATTCGTGGCCGGCGCAAGTGCGGCCCAACACGCGGGCCATCTATGTGGAGGCCATGACCAATCCGCTGCTGGAGGTTGCCGACCTCAATGCGGTGGTGAAATTCGCGCGCGCCCATCACCTGGTGTCCATCATCGACAACACTTTTGCGAGTCCCATCAACTATCGCCCGATCGAGTCGGGCTTCGACCTTTCGATCCACAGTGCCACCAAGTATCTGAACGGCCATTCGGACATCGTTGCGGGCGCGGTCGCAGGCAGCGCGGAGCTGATCGAGCGCATCCGGCACAAGGCCAACCACCTCGGCGGTTCGCTCGACCCGCACGCGGCGTTCCTGCTCAGCCGCGGACTGAAGACCCTCGCGCTCAGGGTGCGCTACCAGAACGACAGCACGCTCAGGATCGCGCAGTTCCTCGCGGGACACCCGGCCGTCGCGCGCGTGAACTACGCCGGTCTCGAAACACATCCGCGCCATGCGCGCGCCCGCAGCCTGTTCGCCGGCTTCGGCGGCGTGCTGAGCTTCGAGCTCAAGGGCCCGGCCAGCCGCGCCGATGAGTTTGCCCGCAAGGTGCGCATTCCCATCGTTGCGCCGAGCCTCGGCGGCGTGCACACGCTGCTGACACGGCCGGCGACGACCTCGCACGCCGGGCTGTCGCGCGAAGATCGCCTGCGCCTCGGCATCAGCGACGCGCTGCTGCGCCTGTCGGTCGGAATCGAAGCGACCGAGGATCTGCTGGAGGATTTCGAGCAGGCACTGCGTTGACTCGCCGCGCGCGGCCGCAAGGATCGGGTGGCGGGTGAGCCGGCCGCCTGTCACGGTGAGCGCGGCTGCAATGGAGAGCTGAGAGTCTCATGTCCACGAACCTCACCCCTGCCCCCGCTCCGGCCGCGGTGGCTGCCGGGGCCGCCCCCGCCGTCGGCGTGGCGCCCTGGCGCACGCCGCTGGAACTGACGACTCTCGGCGCCATCTGGGGCGCATCGTTCCTGTTCATGCGCGTCGCGGCGGCGGACTTCGGACCCTTGCCGCTGGTCGAAGCACGCCTCGTACTGGGCGCTCTCACCCTGCTGCCGTTGTTGTGGGCCGCCCGCGCGCAGTTCAGCGTCGCGCTGTGGCTGCGCATCGCCGGCATCGCCGCCATCAACTCCGTCATTCCGTTTGCGCTGTTCGCCTGGGGCGCCGAGCGGGCGCCGGCGGGCATCGGCGCCATCAGCAACGCGATGACGGTCATGTTCACCGCCCTGGTCGCCTTCCTTTTTTACGGTGAGCAGATCGGCCCGCGACGCCTCATCGGCCTGGTGGCCGGATTCGTGGGCGTGGCCATTCTCGCCAGCGGCAGGATCGCGGGCGCGAGCGTCTGGCCCGCGGCGCTGGCGGGTACCGCCGCGGCGCTGCTGTACGGCATCGGCATCAACCTGGTGCGCCGTTATCTCACCGGTTATCCCGCCGGCGCGGTGGCGGCCGCCAACCTCGTGAGCGGCAGCGTGCTGCTCGCCCCGCTGGCGATTTACACCTGGCCGCACCACGCGATCGCCGCCGCCTCCTGGGTCAGCGCCGTGCTGCTCGGCGTGCTGTGCACCGGAATCGCGTTCGTGTTTTATTACCGTCTCATCGCCCGCGTCGGCGCCCCGCGCGCCTCGACCGTCACTTACCTGATACCGCTGTTCGGCGTGATCTGGGCATGGCTGATTCTCGGTGAACCGCTCACCCTCAGCATGGGGTTGGCGGGCGCGCTGATTCTTGCGGGTGTCGCGTTCAGCCAACAGCGCGAAGCACAGCGCGCCGCAAAGCGTTGAGGCACACTAAGGGCGGATGCACGATCAGAAACGCCTGCTGCACTTCCCGAATCTCCTGAACGCGCGCGACCTGGGCGGCTATCCGACGGTGGATGGGGCGCACACGCGCTGGCGCTCGCTGGTGCGCGCGGATGATCTCGCGCAGTTGTCCGCGCAGGGCGTGCGGGCGCTGGCGGACTACGGTATCGAGACCGTCGTTGACCTGCGCTGGCCGGAAGAAGCGGCCCTGTACCCGAGCCCCGTGCCGGCGGCCCTGCCGCAGGTGCGATACCAGCGCATCTCGCTGCTGACGCACGCCGAGGACGAATGGCAGCTGCGCAGCCGCGATGTCACCAAGGAGCTGTGGAAGTGCGTGGTGCTCGAGCACGTGCGCTTCGAGCTCCACCACGTGCTCAGCGCCATCGCAGCCGCAGCGGCCGGTCCGCTGGTGTTTCACTGCATCGCCGGCAAGGACCGCACCGGGCTCATCGCGGCGCTGCTGCTGGCGCTCGCCGATGCCGAACCGGAGGCGATCGCTTACGACTACGCCATGAGCTCGGCGAATCTTCGCGACGGTTATCTCAAGCGCTACGCCGGCGCCGACCCGGAGCGCATTCTGGAAGCCCTGCGCTGCCCCGAGGAAGGGGCGCACAACATGCTGAAGTTTCTTGCCGATGCGGGCGGAGTGCGCGCCTATCTGGCGCAGATCGGCCTCAGGGAGGATGAGATCGAACGCCTGCG
>Ga0209626_1000013_pt1 | contig 69615 bp, 63 predicted proteins | sample JacPinW_OM1H0_M2_FD_187962 | JGI IMG/M metagenome (GOLD analysis project Ga0209626, IMG submission 187962) | Forest soil microbial communities from Algoma, Ontario, Canada - Jack Pine, Ontario site 1_JW_OM1H0_M2 (SPAdes) (version 2) | ecosystem: Environmental > Terrestrial > Soil > Boreal... | reverse complement strand
CGGGCAGCCGCCACAAAAAGATCGAGCTGCACTTCAACAAAGGGCTCGCGGGCGCCCCGCCCGGGGCGCTCGCGGCGGCGCTCGAGACCGCCACCAACCCTCAGGTGACCGGGGCGTTCGCACTGGCCATCATCGCCGATGGGGAGGGAGCGGCCTATCCGGGACTGGTGCGCCCCGCCATGGATCTGGCGGCCGCCCATGAGGACGCGCGCGCCATCGATCGGGCGACCGCGGAACTGCGCCGGATCGCCCCGGGCGCCGGCTCCTACGTCTCGGAGAGTAATTATTTCAATGCGCAGTGGAGCCGCGCTTTCTGGGGCGAGCACTACCCGCGCCTGCAGGCCATCAAGGCGAAGTACGATCCTGACGGTCTGTTCTTCGTACACCACGGTGTGGGGAGCGAAGACTGGAGCGCGGATGGCTTCACGCGGTTGGCGTAAGCTGAGCGGGGAGTGTCGTCTCATGTACGAACACCGCCGCCAGCGCCCGCTGCCGCAAGCTGAGTTTCTGGTGCGGCTGCTGCGGCACTTCGCCCTCGCGGCGCTGCTGCTCGTGGCCTCCCTCGGGCTCGGCATGCTCGGCTACGAGCACTACGAGCATCTCGAGTGGCATGATGCGTTCGAGAACACCTGCATGCTGCTGGGCGGCATGGGGCCGGTGAACAATCCGGTAACGCCCGCAGGGAAGCTGTTCGCGGGCTGCTACTCCCTGTACGCGGGGCTGGTGTTCATCGTGTCGGCGACCCTCATTCTGGCCCCGGTCCTGCACCGCATGCTGCATCTGTTTCATTGCGACGAGCGCGACCCATGAGCCATCCAGCGCCGGCAGCGGGCGCGGCGTGCGCGGGCCTTGCTGTGGCGCTGCTGCTGCCGGGCGCGGCGCTGCACGGCGCGACCCCGGCGAACGAGGTGCCCAGGCGGCCGCTCACCGGCGCGGATGTACTGGCCGCGTCCAGTGCCGCGGACTGGCGAGCGCTCGACCCGTCGAACACGCTGTACCTGGAGCTGCCCTCGGGGCGCGTCGTCATCGAGCTCGCCCCGCAATTCGCCCCGCACCACGTCGCGAATGTCCAGGCGCTGGCGCGCGGGCACTACTTCGATGGGCTGTGGATCATGCGCGCCCAGGACAACTACGTCGTGCAATGGGGCGATCCGGACGGCAAGAAGCCGGTCGGCGCAGCGCACCGCACCCTGGGCGCCGAGTTCGAGCGCCCGCTGCGGGGGCTGTCGATCATGAGGTTTCCGGATCCGGATACCTATGCGCCGGAAGTCGGATTCGTGGACACCTTTCCGATCGCCGCCGATCCGGCGATCGGTCGCGCGTGGCTGGTGCACTGCTACGGCATGGTGGGCGCCGGGCGCGACAACGATGTGGATAGTGGCGGCGGTACCGAGCTGTACGTGGTGATTGGCCAGGCCCCGAGACATCTGGATCGCAATGTCACGCTGCTCGGGCGCGTGGTGTCCGGCATCGAGCAGCTCTCGGTCACGCCGCGCGGCAGCGGGACGCTCGGTTTCTACGAGCACGCTGAGCAGCGCACGCCGATCAAGTCCCTGAGGCTCGCCGCCGATGTGCCGCCCGCGCAGCGCACCGAGCTGGAAGTGCTGCGTACCGACACACCGACTTTTCTCGCCTACGCCGAGGCGCGGCGCAGCCGCCACGAAGAATGGTTCAAGGTGCCGGCCGCACGCCTGGACGTGTGCAACGTGACCATCCCGGTGCGGCCACGCACCAACGGCGGCGCCACGAAATAAACATCCGCGGCGGATCAGCGGTGCGGCGGCGGCGCCTGGGGCGGCCGCAGCACCGGGCCTTTCTGGCTCTGCTCGCGCGCGTGCTCGATCATCTGCTGGCGCTGGACGGGGTTCGCAGCGCGCCATTGCTCGCGCAGCAGCTGGCGCCGCGCCGGCGGCAGCTGCTGGAACTTGTGAAAATTCTCCCGCACGTTCGCCTGCTCGTTCGGGGGCAGCGCCTGGAATTTCTGCCAGCGGTTGCGCAGCGCATGGCGCTGCTCGGGGGGGAGCGTCTGCCAGTGCCCGAAGCGCTCGCGCGCCTTGTCGCGCTGCTCGGCCGACATCCCCAGCCAGCGCTCGGTGCCGTGCGCGAGCGCCTGCTGGCGCGCGGGCGGCAAGCCGTCCCACTGGCCTCCGAAGCGCGACAGCAGCTTCTGCTGCTCCGGCGAAAGACTCGACCAGGCAACCGGGGCCGGGGGATTCGCGCCGGGAGCGGGCGCTTGCTGCGCAAACGCGGGCGCTGCCGCGAGCAGCAGCAGGGCGAAGATGCAGGCACGCCATCGGTTAGTCATTATTTTTCACTCCGGATGCGCTCGGCGGCGGCGGGGGCGGTGCTGCGGGCGCCGCGTGGCCCTTTGCCGCAAGCCGCGCGGCGCGCTGCGGATCGGTCTGCGCCAGGTAGTCCGGGTTCACCTCGGCCAGGCGGTCGACGCTTCCCAGGAACTCGAGAAAGCCAGGATCGGGGTCCTCGGGCTGCGGCTTGCGCGTGTCGTCGCTGCGAGCCAGGGCGCAGGCGAGCGCCAATACGGCCAGCACCCCGCAGCCCACCCGACGTGTGCACATCAGCCCTCGCTCTTGACGTTGTCAGTTTCCGCGGTCGCCCATTCATAGAACGGGCCGTCCCAGCCATCCAGCAGTTCCAGTGCTTCACTGTCTGCCAGCAAATCCATGTCCTCCGCCGCGTGCTGTGCCTCGAGCACCGGCGGCTCGCCGGAAGGCTGGCGGTGCCACAGCACGACGGCCACCACCAACGCGGCCGCTGCGGCGCCCGCGGTCGGCATGAGCGTGAGGCTGCGCCACCACACCGGGCGACGCGCGCCGGCCGCCTCGAGCGCCGCGTGGCGCGCCTGGTTCAGGCGCGAGCGGGTGCGGCCATCGATACGCGACAGGCTCTCCTCGAGCACCACGCGCGCGTTACGCTCGAATTCCGTCAGTGGCTCATTCATCGGGCTCATACGTAGAGCTCTCCGAGTTGCGCGCGCAGTGCCTGCAGCGCGCGAAAGTAATGCGTCTTGACGCTGCCTTGTGAGCAGCCCATCGCGGCCGCCGTCTCGGCAACGTCGAGTCCCTCCAGCGCGCGCAGCAGAAACGCCTGCCGCTGCCGGCCGGGCAGCTCGCCGAGCGCCTTCTCGAGGGCCGCCACGGCCTGGTCGAGCTCCAGCCGTCTCGGCGGTTGCGGCTCCGGGCTCGGCGCCTGGGCGATTGCGTCCGGCTCGTCATCATCCTCGTCGCCGCGGAACGGGAGCCAGGCGATCACCCGTCCCCGCACCGTGCGCCGGCGCTGCATGTCGCGAATGCGGTTCTCGAGAATGCGGTAAAAGAGCGGCTTCCACTGCTCCGCAGGCCGGTCGGCGTAGGCGCGAACCAGCTGCAGCATCGCGTCCTGCACTGCATCGAGCGCGTCATCCTCGTGCCGCAGCGCCGCCTGGGCCATCTTGAATGCCTTGAGCTCGACGCCGGCCAGGAACTGGTTCAGCGCACGGGATCGCGTCTGGGCTTCAAGGTCCGTCAGGTCCACGTCGCCGTGTCGTGCGGCCGGCATGCTATAAGGCGAGGCGAGCGTAGCAAACTCGGACATGGCCTGTATAACGCGCGCGCGCGTGACCTGGTTGACGGGCCGGTTGCGGCACAAGTACCTGATTTAACTTACACGTGAGACCCGGACCCCAAGTCTTTCGGGTGGCGCTCGACACCCCGCTCCGACGGCTGTTCGACTACCTTCCCCCGGCATCCCCCGGCGCGCTGCAGCTGCCCGCACCCGGGTCGCGCGTGCGGGTTCCCTTCGGCCGCCAGCGTCTCGTGGGCGTAGTTCTGGCGAGTGCAGACACTTCGGAGGTTCCGCCCGGGCGCCTGAAGCCGATTCTCGAGGTGCTGGATGGGAGGCCGGTGCTCGATGCGGCGGCGCTCGAGCTCCTCGGCTGGGCCGCGCGCTACTACCACCATCCCATCGGGGAGGTGCTGGCGGGAGCACTCCCCAAGGCGCTGCGCCTGGGGGCAAGCGCCACCGGGAGCGAAGAGCGTTGGGTGGCGACCGCCACCGGAACCCAGGCGTGCGCGGCCGGTGAGCCGCGCCGCGCCGCCAGGCAGCGGGCGCTGCTCGAGTTTCTGCTCGAAAGCGGTGGCGCCGCGGCCGGCGCCCTGAATGAGCGCCTCGGCTCATGGCGGGGCGCCGCCCGAGCACTCTCGGCGCGCGGCTGGATCACCCGCACTGAGAGCGCGATCGGGGGTCCGGCGCAAGCCGCGCGCGTCCGCGCCGCAGGTCCCGCGCTGCTGCCCGAGCAGAGCGCAGCGGTGCAAGCCGTGGCCGCGTCCCTCGGCCGTTATGGCGCGTTCGTGCTGCACGGAATCACCGGCAGCGGCAAGACCGAGGTCTACCTGCGCCTGATCGAGCGGGTGCTCGCGCAGGGTAAGCGCGCGCTCGTGCTGGTGCCCGAGATCGGCCTCACCCCCCAGCTGCTGGGCCGGTTTCGTGAGCGATTCGACGCCCCGATGGCGGTGCTGCATTCGGCCCTGACGGATCACGAGCGCCTCGTCGCCTGGCGCGACGCCTTCAGCGGCAGGGCCCGCATCGTGCTCGGCACGCGCTCGGTAGTGTTCGCCCCGGTGCCGGACCTCGGGCTGATCGTCGTCGACGAGGAGCACGACCCCTCCTTCAAGCAACACGAAGGGGGCTTTCGCTATTCGGCGCGCGACCTGGCGGTGATGCGTGCCCGGCACGCGGCCGTGCCGGTGTTGCTCGGCTCGGCCACGCCGGCGCTGGAGACCCTGCACAACGTCGCCGCGGGCCGCTATGCGCGCTTGCGGTTGCTGCACCGGGCGGGCGAGTCCCAGCCGCCGCGGCTCGCGCTGCTCGACCTGCGCAGCAGCGCCATGCGCGCCGGCGTAGCGACACCGGCAGTGCTGGCGATCGAGCGCCATCTCGCCGCTGACGGCCAGGTGCTGGTGTTCCTCAACCGCCGCGGCTACGCGCCGACGCTGTTGTGTACCGCCTGCGGCTGGATCGCTCCCTGCCGCGAATGCGACGCGCGGCTCACCGTGCATCTGGCCGCCGCACGGCTGCGCTGTCATCACTGCGGCGCCGACGCACCGCTCCCGCAGCGCTGTCCACAATGCGGTTTCGCGGTGAAACCGGTCGGCCAGGGCACGCAGCGCATCGAGGAGACCCTCGGCACCCTGTTTCCCGGCGTGAGCATTGCGCGCCTCGACCGGGACGTCGTGAGAAAGCGCGGCGACCTGGAGGAAGTGATGCGCCGCATGTCCTCGGGCGAGGCGCGCATCCTCGTCGGCACGCAGATGGTCACCAAGGGGCATGACTTTCCGAACGTGACGCTGGTGGTGGTGCTGAACGCCGACCAGGGCCTCTTCAGCACCGATTTCCGCGCACCCGAACGTCTCGCGCAGACGATCGTGCAGGTGGCGGGGCGCGCGGGGCGCGGCGCGAGGGCCGGCGAAGTGCTGATCCAAAGCGAATTCCCGGATCACCCGCTGCTCACCAGTCTGCTCGCGGAAGGCTACGACGGCTTTGCGCGCGCGGCGCTCGCGGAACGCTTAGCTGCGGCCTGGCCGCCCTTCAGCCGCCTGGCGGCGGTGCGCGACTCCGCCACGACAGCGCAAGCCGCGCTCGCCTTCCTCACCGACGCCCGCAAGCTCGCGCAGCGCCCGCCGCGTGGTGTGCGCCTGTTGGGTCCGGTGCCGGCGGCGATGGCCAAGCGCGCCGGACGCTACCACGCACAGCTGCTGGTGGAGAGCCCGGAACGCTCGCGCCTGCACGGGTTCCTCGATACCTGGCTGGCGCAGGTCGAGCAGCTGCCGAGCGCGCGCCGCGTGCGCTGGTCGCTGGACGTGGATCCGATCGAGCTGTTCTGAAAGCGCGCGTCCGCGGGCGGTCCGCGGTCAGCGCGGCGCTTCGGGTACACTTGCGCGCCTTGAAGCAGGAACTCGAGCAACTGCTGCTGGCCTCCCTGGGCAAGCTCACCGGGAGCGTGCTCGCGCAGATGCCCGCACCTTCCGCGGTGGTCGTCGAGCGCACCCGCGACAACCGACACGGCGAGTTCGCCACCAACCTCGCGTTGCGGCTGGCGAAGCCGGCGGGCAGGAATCCGCGCGAGCTTGCGGCCGCCATTGTGGCCGCGCTCCCGGCGAGTCCCTTGCTGTCGCGCGCCGAGGTGGCCGGTGCCGGATTCATCAACTTCCACCTCACCGCCGAGGCGTACGCGCACGAACTCGCGCGTATCCACGCGCTCGGGGGCGCTTACGGTGAAAGCAGGCTCGGCCAGGGCGAGCGGGTGCTGGTGGAATTCGTGTCGGCGAACCCGACCGGGCCGCTGCACGTGGGTCACGGACGCCAGGCGGCCTACGGCGCGACGCTGGCGAACATTCTCACCGCGGTGGGGTTTGAGGTCGCGCGCGAGTACTACATCAACGATGCCGGACGGCAGATGGACATCCTCGCCGTCAGCACCTGGGTGCGGTATCTCGGCCTGTGGGGCGAGGAGTTGCCGTTTCCGCACAACGGTTACCGCGGCGACTACGTGCTGCCGCTCGCGCACCAGCTCAGAGCCTTGGTGCGCGAGCAGCTGCGACGCCCGGCGGCGAGCGTGCTCGCCAACCTGCCCGCGGATGCCCCCGCGGGCGACAAGGAGACCTACATCGATGCGCTCATCGCGCGCGCGCGTGAGCTGCTGGGCACGGAGGGTTTCCGCCAGGTACTGGAGCTGTCGCTCGCCGAGATGCTGGCGGACATCCGCAATGATCTTGGCGAATTCGGTGTGCGGTTCGATCACTGGTCTTCCGAGCGTGCGCTCGCCGACAGCGGCGCGATCGATCACGCGCTCGCGGTGCTTGAATCGCGGGGACGGCTGCAGCGGCGCGACGGCGCGCTCTGGTTCCGCGCCAGCGAGTTCGGCGACGAGAAGGATCGCGTGGTGGTGCGCGAGAACGGCCAGAAGACCTACTTCGCGTCCGATATCGCCTACCATCTGCAGAAGCGCGAGCGCGGATTCGCGCGTCTCATCGACGTGCTGGGCGCCGATCATCATGGTTATGTCGCGCGGGTGCGTGCCGGACTGATTGCCATGGGCCAGCCGGGCGAGTGCCTGGAAGCGACATTGATCCAGTTCGTGAGCCTGTTCCGCGGCGCCGAGAAGATCCCCATGGGCAAGCGCGAGGCGCAGTTCGTCAGCCTACGCCAGCTGCGCGAGGAAGTTGGCAATGACGCCTGCCGTTTCTTCTTTCTTGTGCGCAGTCACGACCAGCCGCTCGACTTCGATCTCGAGCTTGCCAAGTCGCACACCAATGAAAACCCCGTGTACTACATTCAATATGCACACGCTCGGGTGGCGAGCGTCATGAAACAGCTCGCCGCGCGCGGCCTGTCCTTCGATCGCGATGCCGGGCTCGGCGCCGCCGGGATGCTCGGCGGCGCTGAGGAGCAGGCGGTACTCAGCTCACTCAGCCGTTATCCTGAGATCGTGGAGCAGGCGGCCGTGAACCGCGCGCCGCACACCCTGGTGCACTACCTGCGGGAGCTCGCCAACGTCTTCCACACCTACTACAACGCGGAAGTGTTCATCGTCGACGAGCCGGCGTTGCGCAACGCGCGTCTGGCGCTGGTCGTCGCGGTGCAGCAGGTGCTGCGCAACGGGCTGACGCTGCTCGGCGTATCGGCGCCGGAGAGCATGTGATGGCGAAACTGACAACCCGCGACTACAAGTCCACGCAGCGGCGCTCGCCGGATTTCAGGCGGCTGCGCGAGTTCGGCTCCGGCGTGCTGGCCGGAATCGTGCTGACGAGCATGGCGTTCGTCTATCTCGGCGGCGCGGCACGCAAGAGCCAGTACACCGCGGACGCGCCGCGCCCCGATCCGCACCGTGCCGCGCCGGCTGAGACGGAAGGCGGCGGCGTGGGCTCCGGCAGGAGTGCCGAAAAATACGACTTCTACCAGATGCTGCCGAACTTCGAAGTGGTGGTGCCGGAGAAGGACAAGGACGTCAAGCGCGATCTGCCGGCGGCGGCGAAGATCGAACGCCCCGGGGTGTACGTGCTGCAGGCGGGTTCGTATCGCAACGAAGCCGACGCCGAGCGCGTGCGCGTGCAGCTGGCGCTGCAGGGCGTCAACGCCAAGGTGCAGCGCGTCGCAGTGGACGCGGATGTCTGGCATCGGGTGCGAATCGGACCGATCAGCAATCTGGACGAGCTCAACAAGGTGCGCAGGCAGCTGCGGGCGGCCGAGGTCGATGCGTTGGTCATCCGGGTGGGAGACTGAGGAGCAATCACATGAAACTCGTCGTAACTGTCGTGTTCGCCGTGTTCGCGACTCAGGCCGCAGTGGCGCAGGACGCCAGACCCTCGGAAGCATCGATCCGGCAGCTCTTCGAGGTCATGCATAGCAGCAAGCTTCTCGACGCCTACGTGACGCAGATCGACGCCACGGTGCGCGCCTCGATGCAGCAGGCTTTTGCAGGGCAACAACCGACCCCGAAGCAGCAGAAGATCATGGATGACCTCGGGCGCAATATCGCTTCGCTGGTGAAGGAGGAGCTGAACTGGAAGAGCTTCGAGCCCATGATGATCGAGGTGTACCGCAACACGTTCAGTCAGCCCGAAGTGGATGGGATGCTGACGTTCTACCGCTCCGCGACCGGACAGGCCGTGATTGCCAAGCTGCCCACGGCCATGCAGCAGGCGATGACGAGCATGCAAAGCCATGTCAAGACGCTCACGCCCAGGATCATGCAGCTGGAAAAGGACTCGGCCGCGCAGCTCAAGGCGGCCGGGGAACCCGAGCAGACGCCGCAGCCCAGGCCGAAGCCGTAACCGAAAGGGGTCAGCGCTCGCGTTGGCGGCGTCGCTTGCCCGTTGCGCGGCCTGCGCTACGCCCGCGCCGCACGGACTTCGGGGCCGCGGGCGGCTTCGCCGCCGCCATCGCCGCCGCGACCGAACGACGCGCCCACACCACCAGCTCGGCGGCATCCTCCAGCACATCCGCCGGTGTCTCGTAATAGGTCGTGCTGAGTTGCGGGCTCTCGGGGTAGGGCCGGAACTGAGCCATGGCGCGCGTGGTGAAATCCGCGCGGTTGGAATCGTTGACGCGCAGATACAGGGTATCGTTGTCGACCAGCGCGAAAAAGAACTCATCGCAGTACAGGCCCGCGCCGCCGAACATGCGCCGTGAGGTCACGCCGCCTAACCCGCTGAGCTGATCGCGAACGTAGTCGAGGTAGTCGCTGCTGACGGCCATGGGTTCACGCGGCTTACCGCGTAGCGCTTGCCGCGCCTGGGATCCTCAGTCCTCGGCGATGTTGCGGAAGTCGACGCCGAGCGAGCGCAGCTTGCGGTACAGGTGCGTGCGCTCCATGCCGACGCGCTTGGCGAGCTGCCCCACCTTGCCGTTGCACAGCAGCAGCTGCTGCTGCAGGTAGGCGCGCTCGAACTGCTCGCGCGCCTCGCGCAGCGGCAGTGCCAGCAGGTCCTGCTTCACCAGCGGCTCATTGGGCGGGGTCTGCATCGCGAGCTCGCGCTCGATTTCCTCCAGGCGGATTTCTTCCGCGCCACCGTGGATCAGCAGCCGATGCACCAGGTGTCTGAGCTCGCGCACATTGTCCGGCCAGGGATAGTTGCGCAGGCGGTTCTGCGCCGCGACGCTGAAGCGCCGGAATGGCAGCCCGTCTGCGTCGACCAGGCGATCGACCTGATGCCGCAGCAGCTCCGGCACGTCCTCGGCGTACTCGCGCAGCGGCGGCACGCGCATGAGCAACACGTTGACGTGGGCGAGCAGATCACGGCGCAGGGCCTCGGTGCCCGCGCGCTGCTCGACGCCGGGCTGCGCGGAAGCCAGCAGGCGCGCGCGGAAACTCACCGGCTCACTGCCCCCCAGGCGCGTGAACTGCCCCGATTCGAACACGCCCACCAGCAGCCGCTGTGCGCCGGGCGGCAGGTCCTCCAGTTCGTGGACGAACAGCGTGCCGTTGCCCGCCTCCTCGAGAACGCCCGCGACCTTCTGTCCGTCCGCCAGCTCGCGGCCGAAGAGACGCCCCTCGGCGTCCGCGTCACGCAGGCTCGAGGCGATGAGCGGCACGAACGGCGCGCTGGCGCGTGGTCCGTGCTCGTGCAGATAACGCGCGAAGGCCTCGCGTCCGGCCCCCGGCTCCCCGACCAGGAGCACCGGCGAGGGATTGGCCGCTATCTGCTGCAACTCCGCGCGCAGCTGCTGCATGAGCCGGCTCTTGCCGACCGGTACGGCGAGCGGGGAGCCGAGGAGCTTGCCCGACTGGCGGTGCCGCCGGCCCGCATCGAGGGCGCGCTCCACGGTGCGCAGCAGCTTCGCGAGCGACAGCGGCTTCTCCACGAAGTCGAAGGCGCCGAGCCGCGTGGCCTCCACGGCTGTCTCCACCGTGCTGTGCCCGGACATCATCACCACCGGGCAGCCGTCGGCGGCGGCGGCGGACCATTCGCGCAGCAGCGTGATTCCGTCCACGTCCGGCATCCAGATGTCGAGCAGCACCAGATCGGGTATCTGCCGGGCGCGCGAGGCGCGTGCCTGCGCGGCGTTGGCGGCGACGTCCACCTCGTAGCCCTCCTCGGAGAGGATCTCTTTCAGCAGACCGCGGATATCCGCCTCGTCATCGACCACGAGAATGAGTGGACTGCTCATGCCCTTTCCCTCCGCAACTGATCCAGCCGCTCGCGCGCGCCTCCGGTGCCGGACCGGGTGCTGTCCTTTACCGGCAGCACGATGCGCACCCGCGCGCCACCTTCGGGCCGATTGTCGGCATCGATTCGCCCACCGTGCTCCTCGATGATCTTCTTCACAATGGCGAGCCCCAGTCCCGTGCCCTTCGGCTTGCTGGTGACGTAGGGGTCGAATACCTTGCCGAGGAGCTCGCGCGGAAATCCCGCGCCATTGTCACATACGGTCACGGCGGCGTACTCGGCATCGGCGCCGGACTCGAGCCGGGTCGCGATCTCGAGCGTCGGGGTGACCACGCCATCAAGGGCTTCCAGGGCGTTGGTCACCAGGTTGTTGAGTATCTGGCGTACGCGGCCGCGATCGGCCTCGATGCCCCCCAGGTGCTCGTCCAGATCCAGGCGGATGCGCGTGCGCGGACCCTGCGAGCGGTACAGGTCCGCCACCTCGGTGATGAGCTGATTCAGGCTGAAGCGCGTGATCTGCATCTCCGGTGCGCGCGCGTATTCGCTGAACGCGTTCACCATCTGCTGCATGGTCTGCACCTGCTGCACGATGGTGCGCGTGCCGCGCTCCAGGATCTCGGCGTCGCGCTCGTTCATGCCGGCAAGCAGCCGCCGGCGCAGGCGCTCGGCCGACAGCTGGATGGGGGTGAGGGGATTCTTGATTTCGTGCGCCAGGCGCCGCGCGACCTCGCCCCAGGCGGCATCGCGCTGCGCCTGCAGGAGCGTGGTGATATCGTCGAACACGATTACGAACCCCATGTCACTGTCCTCGCCCGGCAGCGGGGTGCAGGCGCACATGAGCGTGCGTCGTCCGGCGGCGCCGTCCAGATCGAGCTGCTCGCGCCACTCTTCGCGTCCAGCGGCAAAGCGCACCGCGAGCGCGGCGACGAACTGCCCCAGCCGCTCATTGCCCGCGGCGAGCTCCGGTAGCGCGCGCCCGCTGGCCGCCGACAGGTCCGTCCCGAGGATGGCGCCTGCGGCCTCATTCGCGGTGCGCACCGTCAGGCTGCGGTCGATGGCGAGCACCCCGGTCGAGAGGCGCGCCAGGATGATGGCGAGGCGCTGGCGCTCGCGCTCCACCGCCTGCTGGCTGTGGGTTGCTTCGGCGCGCGCGCGCCGCAGGCGCTTGGTCATGTCGTTGAAGGAGTGCACCAGGAACCCCATCTCGTCGCGCGAGGGCAACGGCAGGCGCGTCCCGAAGTCGCCCTTGCCGACCGCGCGCGTGCCCTCGATGAGGTCCTGCACCGGACGCACCAGGCGCTGCGCGGAGTAGATCGCGCCGTAGATGGCCGCCAGCATGGCGAGCAGCAGCACCAGTGTGAGCGTGAGCCGGAAGCTGGTCTTCAGGGGCTCGCGCAGGGCGGCCAGGTCGCCGTACTGGTGGTACGAGCTCTGCACCGCTTCCGACAGTGCGGCGAGCTGCGCCGGCACGGGGTAGATCGCCACCACGAAGCGCGCGTCATGGCCCGCGGCAGCGTCGCCGAGCGCCGCGGCCGTGCGGATGAAGTAGTGCCCGCCGGCGCGCGGCTCGAGACTGACGTAAGGGCGGCGCTGCTCCACCTGTCGCAACAGATCCGCAGGCGGTTGCGAGGGCATGCTTTCCAGGGGACTCTCGAGGCTCGCGGCGAGAATGTGCCCGTGTGCACCGAACAGCGCGATTTCGGTGGCCTGGCTGACGCGCCGTTCCGCATCGAGTCGTGACTGCACCTCAAGGGGCGCGGCGCCGGTGAGTGCCGCGGCCAGCGCCACCGTTCTGTCGGAGTACTCACGCGCACGCAGGTCGAGCGCCGCGCGCGACAACCCGAGCGCGTCGTTCAGTCCCTGCTTCACTTCGACCTTGAACCAGCTGTCGATGCCGCGATTGATGAACTCGAGGGATGACAGATACACGATCAGCAGCGGCGCAATGACCAGCGCCCCGAAGATGCCCACGGTGCGCGCCGTGAGACGCGAGCCGGGCACGTGCGCGCGATAGTCGCGCACCAGGCGCCAGAGCTTGCGCGCCAGCAGTACGCTGAGCACGATCACGCCGCAGAAGTCGACCAGCAGGATCCAGGGCTGCAGGCGGTCGAATTCCGAGGAGTTCTGCACGCTCTCGGCGAGCAGCAGGAACGCTCCCAGTCCGATGGCGCTCCACAGCAGTGCCTGCGCGACCGCCACCCAGCGCAGGCGCGGCGGGCGCTCGTTTAAACCGGGAGTAACCATGAGTACCACTCGCTCACCCGTGCCCAGTCGTCGCTCCAGAAGAGCAGGGCGCGTAAGCCGGCCGGCAGGTGGCCACGGCGCACCCCGGCGCGCACGCTGATGGTGTAGTTGCCGCCATCGAGCTGCGGTTCCACCAGGATCGGCCAGGCATCCACCTTGCCCAGGTACTGCAGCGCCTCGTCCAGTGTCGCGAAGCTTTCCTGATCGCCGCTGCGCGTGTCGCGCACCATGTAACGGTCACTCACCGCGTGGTAACTGAGCTCGCGCCGCAGCGTCAGTTCGACAATGTTCACGTTGAACCAGAAGCGCCGATCACGATCCACCCGCGCGTCGAGATCGAACGTGAGCGTCAGGCCGTCCCGCAGCGCGTTGCGGATGGCGGGACCCATCGGGTACTCGACCCGCGCGTGCAGCAGAAACACCCCCTTGTCGAGGTTCACGTATGCGGAACGCACCTCGAGTACCCCGTCGAGCGCGTCGGCGAAACCCAGGCCCCAGCTCGCAAGGGCCATCACGCACACCGTCGTGAGCAGCCCGCCCCGGGTCAAACCATCCCTTGTTGGATCACCGCGTAGCATGGATGCAACGACAGACCTGTGATGGATCTGCGACAGCCGGCGGGAGCTCAGGTTCCGGCCGTTGTCTTTTCGAGACAAGCATAATAGAAGCCGTCCGTCCCCGCCTCTGCTCCCGGCAGCAGCTGCACGCCCACCGCGCAATCGACCGCGCCGGGCGCGAGCGCCGGGCCTTCGGGCATCGCGGCAACCGCCATCTGCGGCTCCGCCGCCAGTAGGCGCGTGACGACCTCCTCGTTCTCCCCGGGCAGTATCGAGCAGGTCGAGTACACGAGACGCCCGCCCGGCGCCAGCATGGTGACCGCGGCCCTGAGGATCGCGAGCTGTGCGGCCGCGAACGCGGGAATGTCATCCGCGCGTCGCAGCAGCTTGATGTCCGGGTGACGGCGGATCACCCCCGTGGAAGAGCAGGGAGCGTCCACCAGAATCCGCTCGAACGGCCGGCCGTCCCAGAAGGTGCCCGGATCGCGAACGTCTGCCGCCACCGCCCGGGCAGTGCGCTTCAGGCGCCGGAGGTTGTCTTCGATCAATCCCACCCGGGCGGCGTCGATGTCGACGGCCGTGACATCCGCGCCTTCGCTTAGCAGCTCCAGAAGGTGACCCGTCTTGCCCCCGGGAGCGGCACAGGCATCGAGCACGCGCATGCCGCCGCGCACATCGAGCAGGGGCGCCGCGAGCTGCGCACCCGCGTCCTGAACCGAGACGGTCCCTTCGGAAAAGCCGGGCAGGCGGCTTACGGCCATTGGGCGATTCAAAGTGACTGCAAACGGGGCCCACTGTATCGGATACGCGTCAATTTCGGCTCTCGCCAGTTGATCCACGTAGGCCCGTGCGTCCGAGCGGGAGGCGTCAACGCGCACGGTCATGGGCGGATGGCCGTTGTTGGCCGCCAGGATGGCCGGGCACTGCCCGGGCCAGGCGGCCGCGATCTGCTCCACGAGCCAGGCCGGGTGTGCGGTGCGTGCCGGCAGCTGCGTATCCACGCCGGCGAGGAGGGAGGCACGCTCGGCAACGAACCGGCGCAGCACCGCGTTGGCGAGTCCGGTGGTTCCCGGAGCGCCCAGCAGCCTCGCCGCATCGACCGCCGCGTGCACGGTGGCCTCCGCCACGTTGCGCGAATACTCGACCTGGTGGGCAGCCACCGTCAGCAGCGCCCGGATGGGGCTCGCCACGCCGGACGGATGCTTGAGCAATCCATCGACCGCGGGTGCGAGGCGCAGGTACCAGCGCAGCGTCCCCAGCGCGATGGCGCGAACCGCCGCCCGGTCCGGGGCGTTCGCGACCGAGGCGAGGGCCGCCTCGGCCGAGTGGCCGCATCTGATCACCTCATCGACCGCCCGCGCCGCCGCCGCCAGCGCCGGCGCGCCGGGCGCCCAGGGAGTTCTAGCCAAGGCGCCGCCCGGTGAGGGCCACGCTGTGCGAGTAATCGCGTACGGCCACCGGCCGGCGCCCAGGCCGCTGCACTTGCGTCACGCGCAGACACCCGCGACCGCATCGTACGCGCATGAAGTCATCGTGTACGGCGATGATCGCACCAGGATAATCACTTTTATCGTCTTTTAACGGCTGGATCTCCGCGGGCTCTGCCTGCGCCTCCAGGATGCGCAGCGTCTCACCGTCCAGCGCTGTTTCCGCCACCGGCCAGGGATTGAAGGCCCGGATCTGGCGCTCGATCTCGAGGGCATCGCGGCTCCAGTCGATCCGTGCCTCGGCCTTCCCGATCTTGGGCGCGTACGTGACACCCTCGAGCGGCTGGGGGTTGGCCCTGAGCGTGCCGGCAGCGAGTCCCTCGAGCGCCGTGAGAAGCGCCGCGGCGCCGAGGGTCGAGAGCGCCTGGTGGAGCGAACCGCTGGTGTGGCTCGCGGAAATGGCGAGCCGCCGCTGCAGCAGCACGGGGCCGGTGTCCAGACCCTTGTCCATCTGCATGATCGTGACGCCGGTTTCGGTGTCGCCGGCGAGGATGGCTCGCTGGATGGGTGCCGCTCCGCGCCAGCGCGGCAGGAGGGACGCGTGAATGTTGATGCACCCGAGCGGCGGCAGAGCGAGGACTTCGCGTGGCAGGATCAGGCCATAGGCCACGACGACCAGAATCTGCGCTTGCCAGGCCAGAAGCTGTGCGCGCGCGGCGTCGCCGCTGAGAGTCTGCGGTTGCGCCAGCGGCAGCTGCGAGGCAAGCGCTGCGAGCTTCACCGGGCTCGCGGCGAGTTTCTGGCCGCGCCCCCTGGGCCGGTCCGGCTGCGTCAGGACCCCGACGACGCTGTGTTGAGCGAGCAGCGCCGCGAGGGCTGGCAGCGCGAATTCGGGCGTGCCGGCAAAGGCGACGCGCAACACTACCAGCCTGTCGGACTAGCCGACCCAAAAACCTGGCAATGAGCAGCCGGCAAAAGCCGCGCCTTTTGCCGCCGGAAACGCAGCCGCGATCCGACAAAGCGCCGCAGGCGACTTTTTCCCACCGACTAGTACGCGCGCCGCGCGCTGCCCGAGCTCGTCGCAGCCGCATGCGAGCCGCGCTCCTTGCGCTCCTTCTCGAGCTTCTTGCGAATGCGCTCGCGCTTCAGATCCGACAGGTAGTCGACGAACAGCTTGCCGTCGAGGTGGTCGATCTCGTGCTGGATACACACCGCCAGAATGTCGTCGTAGTCGCGTTCGAACAGAACGCCATCGCGATCGTGCGCGCGCACGCGGATCTTCGCCGCGCGCATCACGTCATCGAAAATCCCCGGCACCGACAGGCACCCTTCCTCGGTGTTCGCCTCCCCTTCGCGCGCGAGGATCTGCGGGTTGATGAGCACCAGCGGCTGGTTGTGCTCGGCGGAGACGTCGATGACGATGACGCGCTGGTGGACATCGACCTGGGTCGCGGCGAGCCCGATGCCCGGAGCGGCATACATGGTCTCGAGCAGGTCCTCGACCAGCGCGCCGAGAGCCGCATCGAAGCGGCTCACCGGCTGCGCGCGCGTGCGCAACCGGGGGTCGGGGAACTCGAGGATCGCTCTCAGGGCCATCGCTTGCCTGGTTATGGGGGCGGAGCCGCCCGTGATCCAGCGCACAAACTCGACATTAATTCGCATGCCGAGCGGGCGCCATGCCAGTATAACAACTAGAATCTCGGGCGCAGGTCGTGGGGTCCACCTCGCGCCAATGAGGAGTGGAGGATGCTCTCGAATCAAGTACTTGGAGCTCGTCTCGCGGCGGGCTTGCTGATCGGTGCGATCGCGGTCAGCGGCTGCTCGCATCTGCGGCACACGGACGCAGGCGCCTCCGCCCCCGCACCCGTGACCGCAGCCTCGGGCGACACGCGCGCCATCCCCGCCGAGCCGCAGATGACGGCGACGGAAGCCGCCATCAGCGCCGCGGGCGCGACCGCGGCCGCTCCGGCTGCGCTGCCGGCCGATACCCGCGGCATGGTCAACCCGGGCGCGCCGAAGCACTACACGGTCAAACGCGGCGACACGCTCTGGGGCATCGCGTCGATGTACCTGCGCGATCCGTGGTTGTGGCCCGAGGTGTGGATCCTCAATCCCCAGATTCCCAATCCCCACCTCATTTATCCGGGCGACACGCTGGCGCTCGCCTACGGCGCCGACGGCCGGCCGCAAGTCAGCCTCGAGCAGGCCGGTGCCGTGCGCCTGGATCCGCGCCTGCGCAACTCGGCGCTCGACAGCGCCATCCCGACCATTCCCTATTCGGCCATCGCCGCCTTCCTGTCGCGGCCGACGGTCGTGACCACCGATGAGATGCGCCACGCGCCGTATGTGCTGGCGTTCCGCGACAAGCACGAGGTCGCCGGCTCCGGCATCGAAGTCTACGTGCGTAATCTGCCGGCAGCGGAGAATGCCCGCTTCGCCATCGTGCACGTCGGCAATGAGCTGCGCGATCCGGATGACGGCAAGGTGGTCGGCTACGAGGGAATTTACACGGCCACCGCACTGGTGCAGCGCCCGGGAGATCCCGCCAAGGCGCTGCTGATCGACCCGGCGCGCGAGACGCTGCGCGGCGACCGCTTGTTGTCCGCCGACGCCAGCGAGACGCCAGTCACCTTCGCCCTGCGTGCGCCGGCGAGCGACGTGCACGGCCGCATCATCGACGTGGTCGGCGGCACCGATCTTGCCGGGCAGTTCGCAGTAGTGGTCATCAACCGCGGCAAGCGCCACGGACTCGAACCCGGCAACGTGCTCGCCGTCGACCAGGCGGGGGATGTGGTGCGCGACCTGTACCGCGGCGGCAAGGCGATCGGCGATAGCAACGGCTTCGGAACCTCGTTCGCTCCCAAGGTGAGACTGCCGGACGAGCGCACCGGGACGATGCTCGTATTCAAGGTGTTCGATCGCGTGAGCTTCGGGCTGATCGTCGGCGCCTCCGACACCATTCACGTCGCCGACGTGGTGCGTAACCCCTGACTGTCTTTCCTTTATGCTCGCGCGCATGGATGCAATCCGTGCGCGCGCGCTGTTGGCGCGGGTCCCGGGCTTAAGCGCCGAGCACCTGCGAGCACTGATTGCGGCGGCGGGCGGCGAGCCGGTCCGCGCGGCGGAGCGGCGCGCGGCTCGCGACGTGCAGCTGCCGGCCAGCGCGCGCGGCTTCCTGAGCTGCCCCGATGAGCTGGCCCTGGACGCGGATCTCGCCTGGCTCGCCGAGAGCGGCGCGCGCATCATGCTGTGCACCGACCCGGACTATCCGCCGCTGCTCGGGGAAACCGCCGGGGCGCCCGCGGCGCTCTACCTGCTCGGATCCGCACCCGCGCTGGCGTCGCCGCAACTCGCCATGGTCGGCTCGCGCAGCCCCACGCCGAGTGGCCTGACGACGGCGCGCGCGTTCGCCGCGTGGTTTGCGCGCGCCGGGCTCACGGTGACCAGCGGGCTGGCGCTGGGTATCGATGCCGCCAGCCATGAAGGGGCGCTGTCGGTCGAGGGACTCACGGTAGCCGTGTGCGGCACCGGTCTCGATCGCGTCTATCCGGCCGAACACGCAGCCCTTGCCGACCGCATCCGCGTCCGGGGTGCGCTGGTGTCGGAGTTTCCGCCGCGCACTGCGCCGCGGCGTGAGCACTTCCCGCGGCGCAACCGCATCATCAGCGGTCTCACCCTCGGCACGCTGGTGGTCGAGGCCGCACGCCATAGCGGCTCGCTCATCACCGCGCGCCTCGCGGCGGAACAGGGACGCGAGGTGTTTGCGATCCCGGGCTCCATCCACAGTCCGGTCTCGCGTGGTTGCCACCAACTCATACGCGACGGCGCGAAGCTGGTGGAGGACGCTGGGGACGTTCTCGCGGAGCTGCGGATTTCGGTTCCGAAAGAAACACTTACGGGCGCACGCAGCGACCTGCAAAAGCCGCCGGCATTGGACAAGGAGTATGAAATGCTGTTAGATGCGCTCGGCTTTGAACCGGCGACCATTGATATTCTCGTCGCACGCACGCGCTTAGCCCCCGAGTCAGTTGCCTCGATGCTGCTGATACTCGAGCTGCAGGGGCGTGTGGCGGCGCTTCCGGGCGGCCGCTATGGCCGATTACCTTGAATGATGACTGGCAGCGTTCTCGACATCCTGATCTACGTCTTCGACCGGTACATGCTCGAAGAGACGCCGGAAGTGCCCGAGCGCGAGCAGCTGGCGCACGATCTGGAACTGGCGGGCTTCGGGCGCAGCAACGTCGAGCGGGCGCTCGACTGGCTCACCGAACTTGCCTTCGGACAGGAGCGGCCGCCGCTGCCCGCGGCAGGGCGCGACGGCGCTGCGCACCACGGCGTGCGGGTTTTTGCGGACAGCGAGCTGGTGCGCCTGTCGCCGGAGTGCCGCGGACTGTTGCTGACGCTGGAGCGCGCGCATGTCATCACCCCGCAACAGCGCGAGATCGTGATCGAACGCATGCTGGCGCTGGAAGCCGACGAGCCCGACACCGAGCAGCTGAAGTGGGTGGTGCTCATGGTGCTCTCGAGTCAGCCCGGGAGTGAACTGGCGGTCGAGCGCCTCGGCGGCCTGGTCGCGGAACTGCGCACCCATGCTCCGCATTGAGCGCGCCGCTGCACCGGCCGCTGAGGCTCGGTCCGCGTAAGTCATGGCAGACAATCTGGTCATAGTCGAATCGCCCGCCAAGGCCAAGACGATAAAGAAGTATCTGGGCCGCGACTTCGACGTGCTCGCCTCCTACGGGCACGTGCGTGACCTGGTGCCCAAGGAGGGCGCGGTCGATCCCGATAACGGCTTTGCCATGAAGTACCAGGTGCTCGAGAAGAACGAGCGCCACGTCGAGACAATCGCGCGCGCGCTGCGCAAGGCGAAGGCGCTGTATCTGGCCACCGACCCGGATCGCGAGGGCGAGGCGATCGCCTGGCACCTGAAGGAGATCCTGAGCGCGCGCGGCGATCTCGACGGCAAGGACGTGCACCGCGTGGTGTTCTACGAGATCACGCGCAACGCCATCCGTGCGGCGGTCGGGCAACCGCGCGGGTTGTCGCTCGAGCTCGTCAATGCCCAGCAGGCGCGGCGCGCGCTCGATTATCTCGTCGGCTTCAACCTCTCGCCGCTGCTGTGGAAGAAGGTGCGCCGCGGGCTGTCGGCGGGCCGCGTGCAGAGCCCGGCGCTGCGCATGATCTGCGAGCGCGAGGAGGAGATCGGCGCGTTCGTGGCGCAGGAGTACTGGAGCATCGAGGGTGAGGGGTCGCACAGCTCGCAGTCCTTTCCGCTGAAGCTGCTGGAGTATCGCGGCCAGAAGGTCGAGCAGTTCAGCTTCACCAACGAGACCCAGGCGCGCGAGGTCGAGGGCGCCATCCGGGCGGCGGCCGGCGCTCCCCCCGATGGCGGCGGCGAGTTGCGCGTGCTCGCGATCGATCGCAAGCAACGCCGCCGCAATCCGGCCCCGCCCTTCACCACCTCGACGCTGCAGCAGGAGGCGGCCCGCAAGCTCGGCTTCAACGCCCGGCGCACCATGCGTCTCGCGCAGCAGCTGTACGAGGGACAGGACATCGGCGAAGGCGGCGTGGGGCTCATCACCTACATGCGCACCGACTCGGTGTCACTCGCCGCGGAAGCGGTGGCCGAGATTCGCGAGGTCGCAGCAACGCTGTATGGCAAGGATGAAGTGGCGGAGGAGCCGCGCGTTTACAAGACCAAGTCGAAGAATGCGCAGGAGGCGCACGAGGCCATCCGCCCGACGGCAGCCAGCATCACGCCCGCCGACGTCGAGGGCAAGATCGAGGACGATCTGTACCGGCTGTACGCGCTCATCTGGAAACGCGCGGTCGCGTCCCAGATGAGTCATGCGCTGTTCGACACCGTCGCCGTGGATATGCTCGCCGGGCCCGACGGGACGCAGCGTCACCTGCTGCGCGCCAACGGCTCGACGCTCGTCAAGCCCGGCTACATCTCCGTGTACCAGGAGGGGACCGACGACGCCCAGGCCGCCGACGATTCCGATCACGTGCTGCCGCCGATGAACGAGGGCGATACGGTGCTGCTCGCCGCCCTGCGCGCCGAGCAGCACTTCACCGAGCCGCCACCGCGCTTCAGCGAGGCCTCACTGGTGAAGGCGCTGGAAGAGCACGGCATCGGCCGGCCGTCGACCTATGCGTCCATCATCTCGACGCTGCAGGATCGCGAATACGTCGAAATGGACAGCCGGCGCTTCGTGCCGACCGACATCGGCAAGATCGTCTGCCGCTTCCTCACGCATCACTTCCATCGCTACGTGGAGTACGGCTTCACCGCGGAGATGGAAGACGAGCTGGATGCGGTGTCGCGCGGCGAGGAAGACTGGACGACGCCGCTCGACAAGTTCTGGAAGCCCTTCATCCGCCAGGTCGAGAAGATCGAGAAGACCGTCACGCGCGAGCAGGTTGCGCAGGCGCGCGAGCTCGGCCACGACCCCGTCACCGGCAAGCCCATCACCGTGCGCATGGGTCGCTACGGCCCGTTCGTACAGAGCGGCACCAAGGACGATGAGGAGAAGCCGCGCTTCGCGGGTCTGCGCCCGGGGCAGAAAATGGATGCGCTGACGCTCGCGGACGCGATGGAGCTGTTCAAGCTGCCGCGCACGCTCGGGGAAACGCTGCAAGGCGAGGCGATCGTCGCCAATGTCGGGCGTTTCGGTCCGTACGTGAAGTACGGCAGCAAGTACGCCTCGCTCAAGGAAGACGACCCGTACACCGTCACGCTCGAGCGGGCGCACGAGGTGATCCGCCTGAAGCAGGAAGCGGATGCCAATCGCATCATCCAGGACTTCCCGGCCGAGGGTATCCAGGTGCTCAACGGCCGCTACGGACCGTACATCACCGATCGCAAGAAGAACGCCAAGATCCCGAAGGACCGCGACCCGAAGGTGCTCACGCTGGAGGAATGCCGCGCGCTGCTCGCGGCCGCTCCCGAGCGCGGGCGCTTTGGCCGCTGGAGTCGTGGCAAGAAGGCCGCGGCACCGGGGGCTTCCGCTGACAGCGCCGCGGCGGGCAAGAAAAAGCCGGCCGCGAAAGCTGCAGCGCCCGCGACGGCGGCCGTGGAGCCGCCCGAGGCGCGCGCGAGAACCAAGACGCCCGCGCGTGCGGGCCGCAAACACACCGCCAAGGCGGCAAGGAAGAGCGCGGTGCGTAAAACGCGGGCGGTGCCCACGGCCAGCCTCAGCCGCGCGCGCCGCCTGAAGTAACGGCCGCTTCAGGCCCCCGCCAGAAAGCGCTCGATCGCCGCGACGCACTCCGGCTCATCGAGCAGCGGCGCGTGGCCGCGATTGGCCACCTGGAGGACCTCGAGGTCGGGCTTGTCGCGCTGCATGCGTTGCAGCGTCGCCGCGTTCAGGATGTCCGAGTGCGCGCCGCGGATGGCAAGGATCGGCAGGCGCGCGAGCGTGCGCCACAACGGCCACAGATCCGGCGCGGCTCGGGAGGTGTCGCGCAACGGCTCGCGGATCAGCGGATCAGCGTCCGCCTCCGGCACGCCTTGCGCGTTGGCGCGGTAACTGAGGCGTGCGATCTCATCCCAGCGCGCATCGCTCAAGTCGGGCCATGCGGCTCCGTAGTCGGCGCGCACCTGCGCGGCCGCCTCGGGCCAGCTGTGCACCGGAGCGGCTCTGCCGGCGTAGCCGCGGATGCGCTCGAGCCCGCGAGGATCCACCTCGGGGCCGACGTCGTTGAGCACGATGCGTGACACGAGCTTCGGTTGCGTCACCGCCAGCAGCATCGCCATGAGACCGCCCATGGAGGTGCCGATGATGCTCGCGTGGGCGGCGCCCAGACCCGCGAGCAGCGTCAGTACGTCCTGCAGGTAGACCGGGATCTGGTAGTTGTTGAAATTCGGATCGCGCGCCGACAGGCCGCGGCCGCGCATGTCGGGCACGATGACGCGGTGGCGCGGCGCCAGGCGCGCCGCCAGCTCGCCGAAGTCGCGGCTGTTGCGCATCAGTCCGTGCAGGCACAGCAGCACCGGTGCATCCGCGGCGGCGCTCGCGTACACGCGGCTGTAGAGCCTCAAGCCATCGTGACTGTCGAACCAGTACTCGGCCACTGCGCGGCCCCTCTCATGGTGTTTAGGCCTGAAGCCTCCCGGCCCAGGTGATACATTTCAACAGTCCAGGCAACAGCACGCAATGAAGTACCGCCACAGCTTCCACGCCGGCAACTTCGCGGACGTGCACAAGCACGTGACGCTGCTCGCGCTGCTGACGGCACTGCAGAAGAAGGACAAGGGCTTCCTCTACCTTGACACCCACGCCGGCCGCGGCAGCTACGACCTGTCGACACAATCGCTTGAGGCTGCCGCCGGCATCGGGCGCTTCGCGAGCGTGGAGCATAGCGCGCCGGAGTTGCGCCAGTACGCGGCGCTGCTCGCGCAGTTTCGCGGCTACCCCGGGCAGCGCCATCTGTATCCGGGTTCGCCGCTGATCGCCGCGAGCGCGCTGCGGCCGCAGGACCGTGCGGTGCTCATCGAGTTCCTGGGGGCGGAAGCGCAGGCGCTGGAGGCGTCGCTCGCCGCTCTGGCCCCGGGGCGCAGCGACGCCCCGCGCAGTGTGCGGGTCGAGCGTGGCGACGGCTTCGAGCGCTTGCGCGCCTGGCTGCCGCCGCCCGAGCGGCGCGGGCTCACCTTCATCGACCCGCCGTACGAGCAGACCCAGCAGGACTTCGCGCACGTCGCGGCCGCACTCGCGGAAGGGTTGCGCCGCTTTCCCACCGGTGTGTTCGCGGCCTGGTATCCGATCAAGGATGAGCGCAGCACCGCCGCCTGGCAGGCCGCGTGCGCGCGCACCCTGCAGGCGCCGACCCTGGTGTGCGAGCTGTGGCTGTATCCGCGCGATTCACAGGTCGGGCTCAACGGCTCGGGACTGCTGATCGCGAACCCGCCCTACCTCGCACTCGAGCGCCTGCAGGCCTGGCTGCCGGAGCTCAAGTCAGCCCTCGCGGTGGGGCCTGCCGCAGGCGCGAGCGCGCGGATGCTGTCACAATCGCGCTGATGGAGAGCGCCATGGATCAGTACGGGGTCGTCGGCCATCCGGTCGGTCACAGCCTCTCGCCGTTCATTCACGCCATGTTTGCGCGCGAGTGCGGTCAGAACATCAGCTACCGCCTGTACGACGTGGCGCCCGGTGAGTTTCACGCGCGCGTACGCGCGTTCTTCGCGCAGGGCGGCCGGGGCCTGAACGTCACCCTGCCTCACAAGATCGCCGCAGTGGATGTGGCGCACGAGCTGACGCCCCGGGCCGCGCACGCCGCGGCGGTGAACACGCTCGCGGCGCGCGGCGACGGCATCCTCGGCGACAACACCGACGGCGCCGGCCTGGTGCGCGACCTGTGCGACAACCTCGGACTGGTCATTACCCACCGCCGCGTGCTCGTCATCGGCGCGGGCGGCGCGACACGCGGGATCCTGGGCCCGCTGCTGGGGCTGGCACCCGAGGTGGTGGTGATCGCCAACCGCACCGCGCAGCGTGCCGAGGGTCTGGCCGCGGCGTTTACCGACCTGGGCGCCGTCCAGGGCGTCGGTTTCGCACAGCTCGAAGGCGCGCCGTTCGACCTCATCGTCAATGCGACATCCGCAAGCCTCTCGGGCGAGCTTCCGCCCTTCCCGCCAGAGGTCATTGGTCCGCACACGGTGTGCTACGACCTGGCCTACGGCAAGTCCGCGACCGCGTTCCTCGAGTGGGCCACGCGGCAGGGGTGCGCGCGGTCACTGCAGGGCTGGGGCATGCTGGTGGAGCAGGCCGCGGAGTCGTTTCGGCTGTGGCACGGCGTGCGTCCCGCGACCGCGCACGTTCTGGCCGCGCTCAAGGAGCGGCGCGCGAGCGGCTGAGTGTTCAGCGCATGGTGACGAATTCTTCCGCGCTCGTCGGATGAATCGCCACCGTATCGTCGAAGTCCTTCTTGGTCGCCCCCATGCGCACCGCGACCGCAAACCCCTGCAGCATCTCGTCCGCGCCCGCTCCCACGACGTGCAGGCCGACGATGCGCTGCTCCGGGCCTGTGGTCACGAGCTTCATGTCACAGCGCGTCTTCGCCGTGGTGAGGGCGTGATAGAGGGGCACGAAGCTGGATCTGAACACCGTGATGTTGGCATCCCCGTAGCGCTCGCGGGCCGCCTTTTCCGTGAGCCCGACGGTGCCGATCGGCGCACGCCCGAAAATCACCGTCGGGATGTTCTCGTAGTCCAGGTGCCGGTCGCTGTACCCGCCAAACAGCCGGTCCGACAGCCGCCGGCCTGCCGCGATCGCCACCGGCGTGAGCTGCGCGCGCCCCGCCACATCCCCGATGGCATAAATGCCGTGCGCGCTGCTCGCCTGATACCTGTCGGTGGCGACGAAGCCCTGGCTGTCGAGCGCCACGCCGGCCTTGCCCAGCGCGAGGTCCTCCACCGCCGCAACGCGTCCGATGGCCCAGAGCACGCAGTCGAACGGCCCCAGACGCCGGCGGTCGCGCGCGGCGAGCTCGAGCGCGCCGTCGGCGCCGCGCGCCAGCGCCGCAGCTGAGGCGTGCATGACGATGTCCACGCCCGCCTCGCGCAGCAGTGTGAGCGTCGCTTCTCCGAGCATGGCGTCGAAAGTGTTCAGCGCCGTGTCGCCGCGCAGCACCAGGGTGGTGTCGGCCCCGAGAGCGGCGAAAATGCCGCTGAGCTCGACGGCGATGTAACTGCTGCCCACTACTGCGACGCGCTGCGGACGCTTGGTGAGCTCGAAGAAGTCATCCGAGGTGATACCGAGCTCGGCGCCGGGAATCCCCGGCCGGTCCGGGCGCCCGCCGCTCGCGATGATGATGTGCTCGGCCGCGAGGCGACGCCCGGCGGCCGTGACCGCACGCGCATCGACAAAGCTCGCCCGGGCGCGCACCAGTTCGACCTTGTGCCGTGCCAGATTGGCGGCGTACAGGTCGTTCAGCCGCAGGATGTAAGCGTCGCGCTTCTGCTTCAGCGCTGCCCAGTCGTGCCCCGCGACGTCCAGATGGAAACCGTAGTCCGTGGCATCGTGCAGCGCGCCACCGAGATCGGCCGCGTTCCAGGTGATTTTCTTCGGCACGCAGCCGACGTTGACGCAGGTGCCCCCGAGACGGCCGGATTCCACCAGCGCCACCCGGGCGCCGTATTCGGCCGCGCGTTGCGCTGCGGCCAGCCCGCCGCTGCCGCCGCCGATCACCACCAGGTCGAATTTGTCGGTCATACGCCCTCGAGCGCTTAGCGGACTCCATGTTATATGAGGATGGGCCGGGCGCGCCCCGGGGCCGCTACAATGGCGCTTAAGTTCACGCCACGAGACCGCATGGAAAATCCTCTCCTCGGCCGGGAACCCCTGCCGCAGTTCCTGCAGATCCGTCCCGAGCACGTCGAACCGGCGGTGCGGGAAGTGCTGACGGAGAACCGCGCGCGCATCGAGGAACTCGCCTCGCTCCCGTTACCCACCTTCGCGACGCTCATCGAGCCGCTGCAGGAGCTGCAGCACCGCGTTTCGCGCACCTGGTCGCCGGTGAGTCATCTGAACGCGGTGCTGAATTCCGACGCCCTGCGCACCGGTTACAACGCCTGCCTGCCGCTGCTGTCCGCCTACCAGACCGACCTGGCGCAGAGCGAGCCGCTGTTCCGGGCCTATCGCGCCATCGCCGACCAGGAGCGCGCCGCGCTTGCCCCGGTGCAGCGCCAGGTGATCGAGCATGCGATGCGGGACTTCCGCCTCGCCGGGGTGGGTCTGCCGGCCGAACGCAAGGCGCGCTTCAAGTCCGCGATGCTCGAGCTCACGCAGCTGCAGGCAAAATTCGAAGAGAACGTGCTGGATGCCACCAACGCCTGGACCTGGCACGGCGCGGATCCGCAGCAGCTGCGCGGACTGAACGACATGCTCATCGAGCAGGCGCGGCGCCGGGCGCACGAGCGCGGCGTGGCGGGCTGGATCCTCACCCTCGACCAGCCGACCTACGTTGCGGTGGTCACCGACGCCGAATCCGAATCCCTGCGGCGCGCTTTCTACGAGGCGTGGATGACGCGCGCCTCGGATTGCGGCCCGAGCGCCGGCCGCTGGGACAACTCGGCGGTGATGGAGGACATCCTGCGGCGGCGCCACGAGGCGGCGCGGCTGCTGGATTTTCGCGATTACGCGCAGTACGCGCTCGCGACCCGCATGGCGCACAGCGTCGAGGAAGTGCTGCAGTTTCTGCACCAGCTCGCGCGCGCGGCCCGCCCCGCGGCGCTCGCCGAATTCGCCGAGCTGGAAGCGTTCGCCGGCCGCAAGCTCGCCGCCTGGGACCTCGGCTTCTATGCCGAGCGGCTGCAGCGCGAGCGCTTCTCGGTGTCGCAGGAGCAACTGCGGCCGTACTTCCCGCTGCCGCGGGTGCTCACCGGGCTGTTCGAGGTCGCCGAGCGGCTGTTCGGTGTGCGCATCCGCGAGCGCACCGGTGTGCCGCTGTGGCACCCGGACGTGCGCTTCTTCGACATCACCGGCGCCGCCGGCGAGGCGGTCGGCAGCTTTTATCTGGACGCCTACGCGCGCCCCAACAAGCGCAGCGGCGCGTGGATGGACGAGTGCGTCGGCCGCAAGCACCTGCCGAGCGGCGCCGCGCTGCCGGTTGCCTACCTGGTGTGCAATTTCCTGCCGCCCGCACCCGGGCGGCCGGCGCTGCTCACGCACGACGACGTGCTCACGCTGTTCCACGAGTTCGGCCACGGCCTGCACCATCTGCTGACGCGCGTCGACTATCCGAGCCTCGCCGGCATCAACGGCGTGGCCTGGGACGCGGTGGAGCTGCCGAGCCAGTTCCTGGAGAACTACGCCTGGCACCCGGAAGTTCTGCAGCGCATCTCCGGGCACTTCGAGGGCGGCGCGCCGCTGCCCGCGCCGACGCAGTCGCGGCTGATCGCCACGCGCAGCTTCCACGCCGGGCTGCAGATGATGCGGCAGCTGGAATTCGCCCTGTTCGATTTCCGCATCCACACCGGGTATTCGCCCGAGCGCGGCGGCCGTGTGCTTGAGATCCTGCGCGAGGTCAGGGGCGAGGTGGCCGTCGTGCCGGTGCCGGAGTGGAACCGCTTTCCCAACAGCTTCGGCCACATTTTCGCCGGCGGCTACGCCGCCGGCTACTACAGCTACAAGTGGGCGGAGGTGTTGGCGGCGGATGCCTTTGCCGCGTTCGAGGAAAGCGGCGTGTTCGATCCTCCGACTGCACAGCGCTTTCTGGACGCGATCCTCAGCCGCGGCGGCAGCCGTGACGCCCTCGAGGCGTTCATCGAGTTTCGCGGCCGCCGGCCGGACGTGGCGGCGTTGCTGAAGCAGCACGGCATTCTTAGCCCGGGCGAGCGCGCCGCGTGACACGTAAGCTCAGCGCGCGCGCGCCTGCGGCACCGTGGCTGCTGCTGTGCGCGCTCGCCGCGCCGGCGGCGCGCGCCGAAACCCTGTACGTCGTCGAGCAACTGGTCGTCAACGTCAACAGCGCCCCGGACGCGAGCGCTGAGCGCATCGCCACGGTGAAGAGCGGCGAGCGCCTGGAAGTCATCGAGCGGGTGCGCGATGAGGTCCACGTACAACTCGCCGGCGGCAAGGATGGCTGGGTCAGGGCGAGCTACCTGTCGGCGGACGAGCCGCTGCGGCCGCGGCTCGCGGCGAGCACCGCGGAGGTCGCGCGCCTGAAGGACGAGCTCGGCCGGCTGCAGGCGCAGCTCGACACGGCGCGCATCCCCGCGAGCGCGGCGCCCGGCGGGGGCGCCGCCCCCCTGGCGTCCGCACCTGCGGCGCCCGCGGCTTCCGCGGAGGAACCGGGCAGCGCGCCGCAGGGGGCGCTGTTTGCCGGCGCGGCGCAGCAGGACAATCCCCGGCGCGGGTGGCCGTGGGTGCTCGCTGCGGTGCTGCTGGCGCTGTGCGTCGGGTTTGTGCTCGGAGCCCTGGTGCTCGACCGGCACATCCGCCGCAAGTACGGCGGCCTGCGCATCTACTAGCTAAGCGGGTTGTGCGGCGCGCAGGGTAAGCCGGCTTCGGATCGAAAAATGTGCGCCGCGTCGCTGTGCCTGGACGCCGGAACTGCCTAGACTGGGCTTTAAGGCACCGGTTTCAGGCCAATGAGGGACGGCCGGCCGCCGCGTATATTAAGCCTCCGTCGTCATGACCAATACCCGGCGCAGCGATTTTGACGTTACCAACAGCGTGCAGGTGAGCTCGCCGGCGGCGGTGCTCGCCGCGGTCGAGGCGCTCTACCGGCCGACGTGGCCGGGGGTGTCCACGGAGCCGCTGGCGCGCGCCTTCGAACATTTCGAACGCCTGTTCGCCGGCAAGGTTGCCGGATACCACGGCGTCGACACCGTGTACCACGACCGGCAACACACGCTCGACATAACTCTGGCGCTCGCGCGCCTTCTCGTGGGCTACGAACGGCAGCAGGAGGAGGCTAACCGCTTAGGGGGCGCGCGCGCCGTGGTCGGCCTCGTGACCGGCCTGTTTCACGACGTGGGTTATCTGCGCCGCACCGACGAGCGCGACTCGCGCAACGGCGCCGAGTTTACCCGCACGCACGTGTCGCGCGGCGCGCGCTTCCTGGAAGAGTACCTGCCGGTGCTGGGCTTCGGGGCCTGGGTGCCGGTGGCATCGGAGATCATCCACTTCACCGGTTACGAAGTGCCGTTCACGCGCATCGAGGAGACGGTTTCCGATCCGCGCGACATCATGGTTGGCCACCTGCTCGGCACGGCGGACATGATCGCCCAGATGGCCGACCGCTGTTACCTGGAGAAATGCCGTGACCGGCTGTATGCCGAGTTCGTGCTCGGCGGCGTCGCCCTGCCCTTCAGCCAGGGCAACCCCCAGGTGAAATACGCCTCGGGCCTGGATCTGCTGCGCCAGACGCCGGAGTTCGTGGCGGAGGTGCGAGCCAAGCGACTCGATGGGGACTTCCATGCAGCCTACCGCTACCTGGAAATACTCTTCGGCGGCGGTAACCCCTACATGGAAGCCGTGGAGCGCAACATCGAGTATCTACGCCAGGTGCTGCGCAGCGAGAGCTGGCAGCTGCTGCGCCGCCGGCCGCCCATTTTCGCGGCCACCACCGATCCCATGGCCACGATGCGTGGCCTGATGCTCGGGCATATAAAGAGAGTCTGGTCCGGCAACTGAAGGGCGCCTAGCCTTGGGTCCCGGGCGGCGGTTAATATGAATCCCCAAAAGTAAGGGGATCACACGCCGCAGGACACACCGCGTCTCGCGGCGGCGTATGCGTACGTGACTGCCGCCAGCTTCAAATTCAAATACTCGGGGGCCGCCTTCGGGGTGGTGGTGCTCGCCGCGGCTGCGGTGGGTACCGTACTGTTGGTGCGGGACCAGGCCAACACCCGCACCCTGAGCGCGCTCGCCGAGCGTGCTGCGCGCGAGCGCGTCGATCCCGAGCTGCAGGCCCGGGCGCAGAGCATCGCCGCGCACGCGGCAGATTCAATCGCCGGAGCCGTGCGCGCCGGGGACGGGAGCGGCGTGGTGCGCAGGCTCCAGCCCTTCATCGACGATGCCACGGTGGCCGCCATCAGCGTGTCGGCCCGCTCGGGAAGGCGGATTTTCGACTGGCGGCGCAGCGCTGGCGCGACCCCCGGCGCGCTCAGCGCCGAGGTCACCGCGCCGGTGCGTACCTTCGTCGAGCACATCCCCGGCGCCGCGACGCCCGAGACGCTCGCCTCCCTCACCGTGGCGCTCGAGCAGGCCGCGCCGGTGCCCGCGGTAACCTTGGGCGGACGGCTGCAAGCGGCCAGCGCTGAAGGCACTCGCCTCACCTGGCTGCTGGGCCTCGCGCTCGCCGCAGTGGGCGGGCTCGCCGCCGCGGGCCTCGCCTGGCGCGTCACCCGCCAGCTCCAGCAACCGGTCGACTCGCTCATCAAGAGCGCCGATCGTATCGGCCAGGGCGATTACACCCGCCCGGTCGAGGTGCGCCGGCACGAGGCGCTCGCGGACCTGCAGCAGGCGCTCGAGCGCATGCGCGGACGGTTGCGCCAGTCCACCATCAACAAGAATTACCTGCACAGCGTGCTCAACAGCATGACCGATGCGGTATTCGTCACCTCCCCGGACGGGGTCATCAAGATGGCAAACTCGGCGGCCGGCAAGCTGCTCAGTTTCAGCGAAGAGGAACTGCTCGGCCGCAGCATCATCGCGGTGCTCGACGAGCGTGAGCGCGCCAACTTCGATCTGCTGCAGGCGGCGCAGGAGACGCGCGAGACGGTGGTGCGCACGCGCAGTGGTCAGACGATCCCGGTTTCGTTCACCGGCTCGCGCATCGACAGCGACGACCCGCAGTTCCAGGGCAACATCTTCGTGGCGCGCAACATCACCGACCGCAAGCGCGCCGAGCGCCGCATACGCTATCTGGCGCGCTACGACGCGCTCACCAAGATCCCGAACCGCATGCAGTTCCACCACCTGCTGCAGCAGACCATCGCGCGCGCGCTGCGCGCCGGGCAGGTGGTGGCGGTGCTGTACCTGGACATGGACCGCTTCAAGGAAGTCAACGACACTTTCGGCCACGGCGCCGGCGATCGCACGCTGGAAGTGCTGGCCGAGCGCCTGACGCGCGCGCTGCCGAAGGAGACCGTGGTGGGACGGCTCGCCGGGGATGAGTTCGCGCTGTTCGTGGAGGGCCTGCCGTCCGATGCCGACAACCGCGGACCGATCGCGCAGCTGGCACGCTCGCTCCTGACCGAGGTGTGCCGTCCGCTGCAGCTGAACCAGAACGAGGTGTTCCTCACCGCGAGCGTCGGCATCGCCTTCTGCCCGCGCGATGCCGAGAACGTCATCGACCTGATCCGCAACGCGGACGCGGCGATGTACTACTCGAAGCAGAACGGCGGCAACACCTTCGCCTTCTACTCCCCGGAGATGAACGCCGCCGCGGTCGAGCGGCTGATGTTGAAGAGCAAACTGCGGCGCGCGCTGGAGCGCGACGAGCTGGAGATCAAATACCAGCCCAAGGTCGACCTGCGCACCGGCCGCATCATCGGCGCCGAGGCGCTGTTGCGCTGGCGCCTGCCGGGGCACGGCGATATTCCGCCCTCGCATTTCATCCCGCTGGCCGAGGAAACCAACCTGATACTGGATATCGGCGAGTGGGTGCTGAACCGCGTGTGCCTCGATTACCGCCAGATGCAGAGCAAGGGCGGCGACCCGGGACGCATCTCGCTCAACCTGTCGCTCAAGCAGCTGCGCCAGGCGAGTTTCATCCTGCGCTGCCGCTCGGTATTCCGCCGCCACCAGGTGTCCCCGACCGCGTTCGAGCTGGAGATCACCGAAACCACCCTGATGGCGGATCCGCAGCGCACCGTGCGGCTGCTCGATGAGCTGTACGCGATGGGCCTGCACCTGTCGATCGATGACTTCGGCACCGGCTACTCCTCGCTGTCGGCGCTGCAGCAGTTCCCCATCGGCACGCTCAAGATCGACCAGTCCTTCGTGCGCGACGCGACCGACGATGCCGGCGACGCGACCATCGTGCGCACCATCATCGAGATGGGACGCAGTCTCGGCATGGAAGTGATTGCCGAGGGCGTCGAGTCGCAGCGGCAGCTGGAATTCCTGCGCAACAACGCCTGCCACTACGGGCAGGGGCGGCTGTTCGGCGAGCCCTGCACCGCGGAGGACCTGCTGGCACTGCTCACGCGCCAGGCTGCAGGCGACGCACCCTTCGCACACCTGCTGCACCGCGCCGACGGGGCGGCCGCCCGCTTGGCCTGAAGCTGAGTTTGCTTACTCTGTGCAACGCGCGCGTCCGCCGCGGCCCGCAGATACTGCTCGATCAGGCCACGGCCACGATCTTCCGTGGCGAGAAGATCGGCATCGTCGGACGCAACGGCTGCGGCAAGTCGACGCTGCTGGCACTGATCCGCGGCGAGCTCACCCCGGATGCCGGTGAGTATTCGGCGCCGCCGGATCTGGCCATCGCCTGGGTGGCCCAGGAACTGCCCGACTCGGACCGCCCGCTGCTGGAATACATCCTCGACGGTGACGTCGAGCTGCGCGCCGTGGAAGCGCAGCTGGCGCGCGCCCAGGAGCGTGGCGAAGGCACGCTCGAGGCGAGCCTGCATGCGCACTACGAAGCGCTCGGTGGGTACGCCGCGCGCAGCCGCGCGGCGCAGCTTGCCGCAGGCTTAGGGTTTGACAGCGCTGATGCGGCGCGCGCGCTGCACGAGTTCTCGGGGGGCCTGCGCATGCGCGCCAACCTGGCGCGTGCGCTCATGCACCGCTCCGAGCTGCTGCTGCTCGATGAGCCGACCAATCACCTGGACCTCGATGCGCTGCTGTGGCTGGAGCAATGGCTGCGCGAGTACCGCGGGACACTGCTGCTCGTGTCTCACGACCGCGAGTTCCTCGATGCGATCGTCGGCCGCATCCTGTACATCGAGGGCGGACGGCTGCATGCCTACCCGGGCAACTACAGCGCCTTCGAAACCCAGCACGCCGCCCATGCCGAACGCACCCGCGCCCTGGTGGCGACGCGGCGGCGCGAGGCGGCCCACATCCAGAGTTTCGTGGAGCGATTCCGCGCCAAGGCGAGCAAGGCGCGCCAGGTGCAGAGCCGCCTGAAGTGGCTCGCGCGCCTCGCGGATCTCGCCCCCGTCCACACCGAATCGGGCTTCGAATGGGAGTTCGCACCACCGCGGAAACTGCCGCGGCCGCTGGTGGCGCTGGAGCGGGTGAGCGCCGGCTACGGCGCGCGGCAGGTCCTCGAGGAGGTCTCCTTGAGCGTCAGCCCGGGCGACCGCCTCGGGGTCCTCGGCAGGAATGGCGCCGGCAAATCCACCCTGATGCGCGTGTTGGCCGGCGAGCTTGTCGCGCGCGCCGGCCGGCGCGAGCCCGCCCCGGAGCTCGCCACCGGCTTCCTGGCACAGCTGCAGCTCGAGCAACTCGATGCCGGCGGCTCGGCGCTCGCCGAACTCACGCGGCGCGGCGGCAGCGAGGTACTGACGTGGACGCAGCAGCAGTGCCGCGACCATCTCGGCCGCTTCGGCTTCGGCGGCGAGCGGGTGTTCGAGCCGACCGCAAATTTCTCCGGCGGCGAACGCGCACGCCTGGCGCTCGCCATTCTCATCGCCCGCCGGCCCAACCTGCTGTTGCTCGACGAGCCAGCCAATCACCTGGATCTGGCGATGCGGCACACGCTGCTGCTCGCGCTGCAGGAATTTCCCGGCGCGGTAGTGCTGGTGTCGCACGACCGCGCGCTGCTGCGCGGCGCCTGCGACCGTTTCGTGCTGCTCGCCAACGGCGCGCTCACCGCCTTCGAGGGCGATCTGGAGGACTACGCCGCATGGCTCGGCGCCAATCGCGGCGCGGCACCCGCCGCCGCGGGCGCAGCCCCGGTCGCCTCAAGGCGCGAGCAGCGGCGGCTCGAAGCCGAGGCGCGCAACCGGCTCACGCCGTTGCGCGGCGAACAGCAACGCCTGGAAGCGCAGTTGAGCGCGCTCGCCGGCGAGCGGCTGCGGATCGAGACCGCACTGAGCGATCCGGGTACTTACTCCGGGACTGGCGCGCCGGAGCAGCAGCGGCTGCTGCGGCGCCATGGCGAGCTGTCCGATGAGATCGTTCAGCTGGAAGCGCGCTGGCTCGAGGTGATGACGGCGCTCGAAGAGCGTGCGTCGTGAGAATCCGCAGGCGCCGGCTCCTCACCCTGGGCGTGGTTGCGGCCTGGGCCGCTACCGCCTGGTGGCAGGCGCACAAGCCCCTGCCTGCCGGCACGCATGTCGCCTCCGCCGTGTGCGCCGTGCCGGCGGACGAGGTGAGCTTCATCGCGGACATCACGGCCGCGGATGCCTGGGGGCGCGCGGTCGTGAGCCAGGGGATCTTCGACCAGGTTCTGGACGTGGTGCGCCAGGCGCGCCGCTTCATCGTGCTCGATTACTCGCTGTTTGCAGGCACCACGCCTGCCAGCGCTCCACAGCGGCGCATCGGCGCACAGCTCGGCGATGCGCTGCTCGCGCGGCGGCGCGCGCTGCCTGACCTGAAAGTGCTGTTCATCACCGATCCGCTGAACGAGGGCTACGGGGCCGCGCCCTCAGCGCAGCTGCAGCGGCTGCGCGAAGGCGGTGTCGAGGTCGTGGTGACGGATCTGGATGCGCTGCGTGATTCCAACCTGCTGTACTCGAGCCTGTGGCGGCTGGCGCTGCGCTGGTGGGATACGCCGGCGAGCCCCTTCAGCGTCGCGACGCGGCGCCTCAACTTCAAGGCCGACCACCGCAAGGTGCTGGTCGCGGACGACGGCCGGGGGGGACTCGCGGCGGTGGTGGGCTCGGCCAACCCGCACGATGCCGAGAGCGCCTGGTCGAACGCGGCCGCGCGTGTCAGCGGCGCGGCGCTCACGTCGCTCCTGGCGAGCGAGCTGGCGGTCGCGCGTTTCTCAGGCTGGCGCGGGCGCGACGACGCCTATTCGACCGGGCCGGCGCCGGACTGCGCGGCTGACTCCGCAGCGGGCCTGGCGGCGGGCAGCAGCGCCCGCGTGCAGGTGCTCACCGAGGGCGCGATCCGCGCCGCGCTCCTCGAGCACGTGGCTGCCGCGGGGCGGGGCGACTCGATCGATGTGGCGATGTTCCACCTGGCCGACAACGGCGTAGCCGAGGCGCTGCTCGCGGCCGCCAGGCGCGGCGTCGGCGTGCGCCTCATTCTCGATCCGAACGAGGACGCGACCACCGGCAGCTCCGGCATTCCGAATCAGCCGGTGGCGAGTGAACTCGTCGCGCGCGGCGGCGGGGCGATACACGTGCGCTGGTATCGCACGCATGGCGAGCGCTTTCATGACGCCATGGTGGTGATCTACGGGCGAGAGCGGCTGTGGCTGACGCTCGGTTCGGCGAACCTCACGCGGCGAGCGTTGAACGACTACAACCTCGAGGCGAACCTCGCCATCGAGGTGGCGCGCAGCGCGCCGCTGGCGCAGCAGGTGCTCGCTTACTTCGACGCGCTGTGGAGCAACCGTGCGGCGCTCGGCATCGAGTACACCGCCGATTTCGCCGTATTCGCCAATCCGGCGCAGTCGGATTACTGGCTGTGCCGGCTGATGGAGGGCGTGGGCCTGTCCTCGTTCTGAGCTGGTTGCTCCGCGGCGGTGCGCGCCGCCTGCGCAGCCTGCTGCGACAGGGCGCCGAGGGCGGCACCCGTGGCCTGCTCGAAGGCGGAGACCACCTCGCTCAGGCGGTTGGCGGTGGCCAGCGCGGCGCCGGAAACCGCGAACGTCGCCACCACGTCGCGCCCGGCGCGCCTGCCGATGATGCAGTCGAGCGTCACGTGCACCTCGGGAACTGCGCCCCCGGCGGTGTAGTCGGCCTCGAAGCGGCGCACCGCGACCTGCAGCAGGTAGTCGGACGGAAACGGGCTGGTGGAATCCTCCACCGAGGTCCACGCGCCCGAGGCGCGCAGCGTTTCGACCGCGAGCGCTTCCAGCACGTCCGCAACCGGAGCCGGCCAGCGGCTGCCGATGTAGAAGTTCATGCGGTGATCCGCCTGCACCAGCATGATGTGTGTGGAATCGAGCCCGGGGGCCACCACGGGATGACCGACCCGCAGCGATGCCGCCACGGCCGCCGTGGCCGGCGCGCCGTTGCCAGCCGCGGCGGCCGGCGCGCGCAGGTAGTACGTCTGCTCGGGGTGCGCGGTGCTGTGGAACAGCCCGGAGCAGCCGCCGCCCAGGATGGTGCACAGCAGCGGCACGGCGCGCGTCGCCAGGCGCGGAATTCTCACCGTGGGATCTCCACACCGCGCTCCTGCGGCTGATAAATGAGCTGGGCGGGATTCTCCCGCAAACTGTTGGAGAGCGCGCGAATGTCCTCGGCCGCCTCCCGGCCCTCACGCGCAAACCGCTCGAGCTCCGGCAACCCGTCGCGCGCGAACGAGCGCACGTCCTCGCGGTTGTCGGCGATCAGTCTGTCGAGCTGCTCGCTGGCGCTCGCCAGGTGATCCGCAATGCTGTGCAGGCGCTGCGCCGCGGCCAGCACGTCCGGCCCCGCGGCATCGATCAACGCATGGCTGCTGCGGGCGGAGGCGGCCAGTTCGGCGGTGGCGCCGCGCAGCTCGGTCACCAGGGCGTTGAGATCGTGCACGGTCTGCGGCAGCGTGCTGCTCGCGTGCTCCAGGCTCGCCAGCGTGCTGGACACCGCGTGCAGATTGGTGTCGCTCAGCAGCAGCGTGGCGCGCTGCGCCACGTCACCGGCCGCCGCCACCAGCTCCGGCAGACTCGCCAGGAACACATCGAAGCGCGACGGCGCCGAGCGGATCACGGGAAACTTCAGGCCCGCGACCACCGGCGTTACGGGCTTGTTGCTGCGGTCCTCGAGCAGGTCGATGTACAGCAGCCCGGTGACTCCCTGCAGCTGCAGCTGCGCGACGGTATGCGCCGATATCGGCGTGGTGGCGTCGACGTCGACGATCACCTCGACGCGGCTGGAATCGCGCGGGTCGATGCGCATGTCGACCACGCGGCCGACACCGACGCCGAGGTAGCGCACCGCGGCTCCCCGGTCCAGGCCGCTGACGCTGCCGCTGAAGTAGATCTCGTAGCGGTTGTAGTTGCGGTGCTCGCGGGTGTCGGAATACCAGTAGACGAACAGCGCTCCCAGCAGCGCCACCAGCAGCACGAACGCGCCGACCGCGGCGTAATTCGCTTCACGTTCCACGTGCAGCTCCCAGGCGCGCGCGCGCGCGCTCGCCGTGGAAATAGGCCCTGATCCACGGGTGTGGGTAGTCGACGATGCGTTCCAGGGTGTCCGATTCCATGCGCCCGTCCACGATCACCCCGACACGATTGCAGGTACGGAAGATGGTGTCCAGATCATGGGTGATCATGACAATGGTAAGGCGCAGCTGTTTCTGCAGGTACAGCACCAACTCGTCGAACGCGGCCGCGCTCACCGGATCGAGGCCCGAGGTGGGCTCATCGAGAAACAACAGGCGCGGATCGAGCGCCAGGGCGCGGGCGAGAGCCGCGCGCTTCACCATGCCGCCGGAGAGCTCGGCCGGGTACTTGTGGGCCGCCTCGGCGGGCAGCCCGACGAGGCGGATCCGCAGCAGCGCCAGCTCCTCGAGGGCGGTCCGGCCGAGCCCGAGATGCTCGATCATGGGCAGCTGCACGTTCTGCAGCACCGTCAGTGCCGAGTACAGGGCGCCCTGCTGGAAGGTGACGCCGTAGTGCGCCTTGACGGAGCGCAGCTGCGCCACGCTCATTCGCGTGATGTCGTCACCATCGATGCGCACCGTCCCGGCGAGCGGGCGCTGCAGCCCGAGGATGGTCCGCAGCAGCACCGACTTGCCGGCGCCGGAGCCGCCGACGATGCCAAACACCTCGTCGGCGCGCACTTCCATGTCGAGCCCGTCGTGGACCACCTGGGTCCCGAAGCGGTTCACCAGCCCGCTCACCTGCAGCACCGGGTAGATCAAATGTCCATCTCCATGAACAGCACCGCGAACAGGGCGTCCGCGAGTATCACGAAGAAGATCGCCTGCACGACCGCGACCGTGACCAGGCGGCCGAGTTCGCGCGCCGAGCCGCGCACCTGCATGCCGCGATAACAACCGGCCAGCGCGATGAGCAGCGCGAACACCGGGGCCTTGATCACGCCGACCCAGAAGGTGCTAGGCGAGATCGCCTCGATGACGCGGGTCGCGTACTGACTGAGAGGCATGTCGAGCAGATAGCGGCACAGGAGTGCGCCGCCGGTGAGTCCGATGAGATCGGCGATGATGGTGAGCAGCGGCAGCGCGATCGTGAGTCCCAGCACCCGCGGCACCACCAGCAGTTCGAACGGATCGACGCCGGTCGCGGTCAGCGCATCGACCTCCTCGTTGAGCCGCATGGAGCCGAGCTCGGCCGCGTACGCGCTCCCCGAACGGCCGGCGACGATAATGGAAGTCAGCAGCACTCCCAGCTCCCGCAGCACCCCGATGGTGACCAGGTCGACCACATAGATGTCCGCGCCGAGCCCGCGCAGCTGTCGCGCGCTCATGTAGGCGATGATCACGCTGATGAGGAACGCGATCAGCGCCACGATGGGCATGGCCGTAATACCCGTGTCATACACGTGCCGCGCGATCGCAATCGGCCGCAGGCGCCGCGGGCGCACCAGGGCCGCCACGAAAGTGGTGCTGGTGCGGCCAACGAAGGCGAGTCCCTGCACCAGGTCCTGGCCGGCATGCACCGTCTGGCGGCCGATCGCCTCGAGCGCCCGCTCGGCCTCAGGAACCACGTCAGCTTCCGGCACGCCCGTCGTGCCGCCCTCCTTGAGGATCTCGTCGAGCAGGCGCAGCTGATCCGGTGGCGTGCCCCGGAACCTCACCACGGCGCCGGCCGCGCGCGCGCGGCGCACGAACTGGCGCAGCGCCCAGGCGCCCGAGAGGTCGAGCGCCGTGAGTTGCTGCGTCGCAATCGACACTTGCCGCGCTGCGGCAACATCGACCGCGGCGAGTCCGGTCTGGATGAGGGCGAGCCGCTGCGCGACCCACTCGCCCGTCAGCTCGAGCTCCAGGCCCTCGTCGGTGCGCCGAACCTCGACGCTCATGCTTATGGGCGCGACGGATCAGCGCTTGGCATTGTCGTTGTCGCGCCAGATGGCCGCATTTGAACACCCCTGAACACGGGCGGGCCAATCACCTGTCCGGACCGCGATGATAAACGCGATCTATCGCCGGAGTCTTGTGGGAAAGGTTTCCGTGGCGGGCCTGCGGCCTTACCTCAGGTGTCGTCGCGGTAGCGACGCAGGCGGATCGCGGCAAACACCAGCGCCGCCGTGACCGCCAGCCCCAGCCACAGGTCGACGTCGCTGAAGGCGGCGCCGAAGCGCAGTTGACCGAACACCGAGGCCAGCGCGTCCGCACGCCCGTGGCCCAGGTGCGGGTACGGGAAGAGTGTCTGCCAGATCCCGTAGGTGCGGTACGCGAGTAATTTCCACAGATAGGTGGTGCCGAAGGCCATGCGTTCGAGCAGCGGCGCCAGCACCACCGGGACGGTGGCCCACAGGAACGGACTGCGCCGCGCCCAGGCCGAGACCACCAGCAGGTAGGCGGCGAACGGCGCATACCACAGCACACCGACCATGAGGCACGCCAGCAGCGCCATCTCACCCTTGAGCCAGGCAAGCGTGTCCCAGCCCGGGATCGGGGGCAGGCGTCCGAAGGCGGCGTTCAACTCCCAGATGCCGACAAAGCTCAGGGACACCAGCAGCCCGAGCGCAAAGACGCCCAGCGGCACCACCAGCAGCGCGACCAGCAGCTTCGACAGCACGGTCAGGTTGTCAGACACCGGTAAGGACTTCCAGAAGAGGATGCTGCGGTCCTTGCGCTCCGCGTACAGGCAGTCCAGCAGGTAGAAACTCAGCACGATCAGCGTCACGAGGGCCAGTGGCATCGACACGGCGCTTTGCATGACGCTGAACATCGTCATGCCCTCGGAGCCGTCGTGGTGCATATCCGCGTGCGTCAGGCTGTACTTCACGCTCGCCACGAAAGCGCTGACCACCATCAGCGCCGCGACGACCAGCGGTGCGATCCACAACGCGCGGTGCTCCCAGAACTCGCGCCGCACCAGCATGGCAAGCGTGGCTCCAGCTCCGATGCGCTCGCCCGGCGTGAACTCGCGCGCGGCTTCCCCGGCGGCAGCGTCTGCAAAATGACTGTTCATGTGCCTGGCGTCCCCTGCATTTTCGCGACAAACAGGTCGGCGATCGATGGCGTGCGCAACTCACCTAACGCGCCGAGCTCCGCGGCCGAGCGACCCTCGAAGAGCATCGCCACACGCCCGAACACCTCGCGCTCGTAGAACGGTTGCAGCGCACGCGCCTGCGGCGCCCGTTCCGCAGCCAGCGTCAGCTGCTGGTAGCGGCTGCCGAGGTCCTCGACCGAGGAACTCAGTGCCACGCGGCCGTGCTTGATGAAGATCACGTCGGTGAACAGGTTCTCGACTTCCTCCACCTGGTGAGTCGTGAGCAGGATCGTGCGCTCCTTGTCGAAGTAGTCGTTGAGCAGCGTGTCGTAGAACTTGCGGCGGTACAGCAGATCGAGCCCGAGGGTGGGCTCATCGAGCACCAGCAGGCGCGCATCGATCGCGAGGATCAGCGCCAGGTGCAGCTGCGTCACCATGCCTTTGGAGAGTTCGCGCACCCGGCTCTCCATGCGGATGTCGGTCTTGCGCAGAAATTCCGCGGCGCGCGCGCGATCGAAGCGCGGGTGCACCCCGCTCACCACCTCCAGCGCCTGACTCACGCGCAGCCAGCGCGGCAGCACGGCCACGTCGGCCATGAAGCACACCTCGCGCATCAGCGCGTCGCGCTGCGTGCGCGGATCGAGTCCGAGCACGGTGAGCTCGCCGCTGAAGGAGGTGAGTCCGAGGATCGCCTTGAGGGCGGTGGTCTTGCCGGCGCCGTTCGGACCGATGAGGCCGACGATGCGTCCGGGCTCGACGCTGAAGTTCACGCCATCGAGCGCACGGGTCGCGCCGTAGGCCTTGGCGAGTCCGCGCGCTTCAATTACTGCTGTCATCTTTTTCACCTGGTGCGGCCCCGCCGGCCGGGTGCGCCGGCCACTTGGCCGCAGGCGCTGCGGCGCCCACGCGCTGCAATTCTTCCTGGGTCAGGCCGAGGCGCTGGATGGTGGCGTACACTTTCGGCCAGTCTTCCTCGAGGAAGCGCTGGCGCTCGTCCTTCATCAGCGCCTTGCGGGCGCCCGGGCTCACGAACATCCCCAGGCCGCGCCGCTTCTCCACCAGCTGTTCGTCGACCAGCTGCTGGTAGCCCTTGAGCACGGTGAGCGGATTCAGGCGGAAGTCCGCAGCGACGCTGCGGACCGAGGGCAGCGGGTCTCCTTCCTTGAGCACCCCTTCGAGGATCATCGCTACCACCCGGTCTCGCAGTTGCCGGTAGATCGGGAGGCTGTCGTCCCACTGCGAATCCATGGTCGTTTGCACGGCGCCTGTGGCGGGGTATTAGCCGACTAATCTACCAAAACGGCCGGTTCAGGCTGGCCAAACCAGGCGTGATCCGACTGCATGGCCACGCTGCGGCTCGCGCCGGCATGCGTCCCCGGCGGGACCGACGTCGACTGCACGAAGCTCAGGCTGAACACCAGGGTGATCAGGGCCGCCGCGGCGGCGCAGGTCAGGTCACGATAGAGGTTTGAAGCGAAGCTGTTCATGGTCGTCTCCCTAGGCTGTGTGGGCGGTCTGTGGATCTCTCTCGGCCGGCTTGCCTGCTGCATAGGACTGCCTCCTTGGTGATGTACTCTAGTAGCACACTACTTAAGTGTCAAGCTATTTCACCAAACCAGTCCGCGGGGTCATCGAGGGGTGCCGGGCGGCCTCTCGCACCGCCTTGGAGAGCGCCGGTGCCGCGAGGGTTTGAGCCCCCCTGGGCGCTGCTAGAATTCCTGGCCCTTTTTTCCGAAAGCCACGAAGCGCCCGTCATGAAATCTGCCGTGAACGTTGCGATCACCGGCGCCGCCGGACAGATCGGCTATGCCCTCGCCTTCCGTGTCGCCGCCGGGAGCCTCTACGGGCCCGACACACGCGTGAACCTGCATCTGCTCGAGATCACCCCGGCGCTCGCGGCGCTGCAGGGCATGGTGATGGAGCTGCACGACTGCGCGTTCCCAACACTCAACAAGGTCGTGCCGACCGACGATGCGCGGGTGGCGTTCCGCGACTGCCAGGCGGCGCTGCTGGTCGGGGCGCGCCCGCGCGGACCGGGCATGGAGCGCAAGGACCTGCTGCTCGCCAACGCGCAGATCTTTTCCGTGCAGGGCCGGGCGCTCAACGAAGTCGCCGACCGCAACGTGAAGGTGCTGGTGGTCGGCAATCCCGCCAATACCAACGCGCTCATCGCCAGAGCCAACGCCCGCGATCTCAATCCGCGCAATTTCACCGCGATGACGCGCCTCGATCACAATCGCGCGCTGTGGCAGCTGGCGGAAAAGACCGGAACGCATGTCGGCGACATTCGCCGCATGACTATCTGGGGAAATCATTCGGCGACCCAGTATCCCGACCTCTCGCACGCCGAGGTCGCAGGCAAGCCGGCAAAATCCCTCGTGACCCAACAGTGGATCGAGGCGACGTTCATTCCGCTGGTACAACAGCGCGGCGCGGCCGTCATCAAGGCGCGTGGCGCCTCTTCGGCCGCCTCGGCCGCCTCCGCCGCGATCGACCATGTGCACACCTGGTTCCACGGCACGACCGCGGGCGATTGGGTCAGCATGGCCGTGCCGTCGGACGGCAGCTACGGCATCCCCGACGGCGTCATCTACTCGTATCCGGTCACCGTCGATGACGGCGAGTACCGGATCGTGCCGGGTCTGACCGTGGATGACTTCAGCCGCCGGCGCATGGAGGCGACTCACGCCGAGCTGCGCGAGGAGCGCGAGGGGGTCAAGAGCCTTCTCGCCTGAAGTTTCGTGCGCCGCGCCCGGCAAGCTATAGTCGGGTGAAGCCGCGCGAGGCGGAGGAAGGTTCATTTTGGGCGCTATCGTCTCCCTGATGCTCGTGGTGGCGGCCGCCTACGCGGTCACGCAGGTGGGCGGCGTCATCACCCTGCTGTTCATCGCCGCGGTGCTGTTCCTCGCTTACCGGCGGCTGTCGCTGCTCGCCTTTACCGTGACGTTCACGGTGCTGCTCGCTGCCTACACGGCGCTGGGCGCGCCCGCCGGGATCTGGAAGGGGTTCCTGGGTGTGCTGCTCGCGGGGCTGTGGCTGCTGAACGTGCGCACCCTGCGCAAGGCGCTGATCACACGCCCGTTCATGAAGACCTACCTCAGGCTCCTGCCGACCATGTCGCAGACCGAGAAGGAGGCACTGGAGGCGGGCACGGTGTGGTGGGACGGGGAGCTGTTCACCGGCGCGCCGCACTGGCCGAAGCTGCTGGCCGCAAAGCCTCCGCAGCTCTCCCCGGCCGAGCAGGCCTTCCTCGACGGCCCGTGCGAGGAGCTGTGCCGCACGCTCGATGACTGGAACATCACGCACGAGCGCGCCGACCTGCCGCCGCAGGTGTGGGAGTTCCTCAAGACCCGGGGCTTCTTCGCGATGATCATTCCGAAGAAGTACGGCGGCCTGGAATTCTCCGCCTACGCGCACTCGTGCGTGCTGGCCAAGATCTCCAGCCGCAGCGCCACCACCTCCTCCACGGTCGCGGTGCCGAACTCCCTCGGGCCCGCGGAGCTGCTGAACCACTACGGCACCGAGGAACAGAAGAACTACTACCTGCCGCGCCTCGCTCGCGGGGAGGAAGTGCCGTGCTTCGCGCTCACCGGACCGCGCGCCGGCTCGGACGCCGGCTCCATTCCCGACACCGGGGTCGTGTGCCGCGGCATGTGGCAGGGGCGCGAGATCGTCGGACTGAAGCTCAACTTCTCCAAGCGCTACATCACGCTCGCCCCGGTGGCCACCGTCATCGGTCTGGCGTTCCGCATGTTCGATCCCGAACGGCTGCTGGGCGGCAAGACCGACATCGGCATCACCTGCGCGCTGATCCCGCGCAGCACGCCGGGGGTGAGCATCGGGCGCCGCCATTTCCCCCTCAACATTCCGTTCCAGAACGGACCTATCCTGGGCAAGGACGTGTTCGTGCCGCTGGATTTCATCATCGGCGGGCCGCGCATGGCCGGCAGCGGCTGGCGCATGCTGGTGGAGCAGCTGTCGGTAGGGCGCTGCATCTCGCTGCCCTCCAACGCCACCGGGGGCGCGAAGGCGGGCGTGTGGGCGACGGGCGCCTACGCGCGCATCCGCAGTCAGTTCAACACGCCGGTGGCCAAGTTCGAAGGGGTCGAGGAGGTCATCGCGCGCATGGTGGGTCTGACCTACACCATGGACGCCGCGCGCTCGGTAACCGCCGGCGCGATCGATGGCGGCGAGAAGCCCTCGGTGCCCTCCGCGATGCTCAAGTACCACGTCACCGAGATGGGCCGCCAGGTGGCCAACGACGCCATGGACGTGCACGGCGGTAAGGGTATTTGCCTGGGACCCAGGAACTATCTTGGCCGTGGCTACCAGGTGGTGCCGGTGGCGATCACGGTCGAGGGCGCCAACCTCCTCACGCGCAACCTCATCATCTTCGGCCAGGGCGCCGTGCGCTGCCACCCGTTCGTGCTGCGCGAGATGACCGCCGCCCGCAATCCCGATCGCGCCGCGGGCGTGGATGAGTTCGACCGTGCCCTGTTCGGACACATCGGCTTCAGCATTTCCAACGCGGTGCGCTCGCTCATCATGGCGCTGACCCACGCGCGCTTCACCCACGCGCCGGTGCAGGACTCCACGGCGCGCTACTACCAGCACATCGTGCGTTTCAGCGCCTCGTTCGCGTTCGCGGTGGATGTGGCGATGCTGACGCTCGGCGGTTACCTGAAAAAGAAGGAAAGCCTGTCGGCGCGGCTCGGGGACGTGCTGTCGTGCATGTATCTGGCCTCCATGGTGCTCAAGCATCACGAAAACCAGGGCCGTCACGAAGAGGACCTGCCGATCGTCGAGTGGGCGTGCCGCAACCTGCTGTACCACGCGCAGGAGCAGCTGCATGGCTTCCTGCGCAACTTCCCCAACCGGGCGCTTGCCGGGGCCATGCGCGCGCTCATCTTCCCGCGCGGTCGCGTGTACTCGGCGCCCGATGACCGCCTCGGGCGCAAGGTCGCCGGCCTCGTGACCAGTCCGACCGAAGCGCGCGAGCGCCTGTGCCAGTACATTTACTGGACGCTCGAGCCCGCCAACCCGCTGGGACTGCTGCAGGAAGCGCTGCTGCTCGCGGTGCAGCTCGAGCCGCTGGAGAAGCGCATCCGCGTCGAGGGCGTCAAGACCGGCAAGGTCACCGCGCTCGATCTGCCGGGACGCATCCAGCAGGCGCTCGCCGTCGGCATCCTTTCGGAAACCGAGGCGGCGGCGTTGCGCGACTACGATCGCAAGGTGATGGATCTGATTCACGTCGATGACTTCGAGCCGCACGAGCTCGGCGCCGTGAGCGCACCGGCGTCCGAGTCGGCCGCGAGGTCCAGCGCGCACGTCGCATGAGCCGTACCGCGCCTCCCGTCAGCATCGCCGCGGACGCGCTGCCGGTCGCGGCGGGCGTCGCGGCCGCCGGGGTTGCGGCCGCGGTGACCCCGCCTGAGCTGCGCTGCGCGAACTGCGGCGCGCCGGTCACGGGCCGCTACTGCAGCGCCTGCGGCCAGCGGCGCGAGCCGCCGGTGCACACGCTGTGGCACTTCGCGCAGGTGACGACCGAGGATCTGACGCACGCCGACTCGCGCCTGTGGCGTACGCTCGCGGCGCTGCTGTTCAGACCGGGGTTTCTCACCGCGCAGTTTCTCGCCGGACGCCGCGCGAGCTATCTGCCGCCGGTGCGGCTGTACCTGGTGCTGTCGGTGGTGTTCTTCATCTGGGTGAGCGCCACGCAATCGAAACTGCAGGTCGTGCAGCTCGACAGCGAGCGCGCCGCCCCCGCCGCCCGGGTCAGCACCCCCTTTGATCCGGCACTGCCCGGGGAATCCGAGCAGCAGCGCACTGAGCGGCTGTGCCGCGATGCGGTCTACCAGGGACCGTGGCAGCAGCATCTGGCGCCGCTGCTGTCCCGCGCCTGCCGCAACGTAGTGGAGGACCACGGGCGCTCGATGCGCGAGGCGTTCCTGCACAACCTGCCGCGCGCGATGTTCGTGTTCCTGCCGCTGCTCGCGGGCGCCATGATGCTCATGTACTGGCGGCCGCGGCACTACTACGTCGAGCACCTGCTGCTGTTCGTGCACAACCATGCGTTCGCGTTCGTGCTGCTGCTGCTGGCCGCCGCGGTGTCGGCGCTGCTGCCGTTCGCCGCGGGCTGGGTAAGCTTCGCGCTCTGGCTCTACATACCCTGGTACCTGTACCGCTCCATGCGCGCGGTGTACGGGCAGGGCCGCTGGCTCACCATCGCGAAGCTCCTGGTGCTCGGCCTCTTTTACCTGCTAAGCGGCGCGCTGATGCTCGGGCTCAACGTCGCGTACAGCGCCCTGACGCTGTGAAACTATTGTTGGTCGGAAGGAGTTGCCCATGCGTACCCTGATCATTGCCGCCCTGATGCTCGCCGCCCCGCTCGCCGGCGCCCAGACCCCCGCGGTCGCTCCGGAGCGCACCGCCTCGCCCCCGGGCGCGGAGGTCTACATCATCAGTCCCAAGGATGGCGCCACGGTCCACAGCCCGGTACGGGTGCAGTTCGGTCTGAAGGGCATGGGTGTCGCGCCGGCGGGAGTGAAGTTCGAAAACACCGGCCATCACCACCTGCTCATCGACACCGACGCGCCCACCGATGCGGCCGCACCGCTGCCGGCGACCGACAAGATCGTGCACTTCGGCAAAGGCCAGACCGAGACGACGCTCACCACGCTCACACCCGGCAAGCACACCCTGCAGCTGCTGCTCGGAGACCAGAATCACATCCCCCACAATCCACCGGTGATTTCCAGGAAGATCACCATCACGGTCGCCAAGTAGCGGCAAGTGCGAACGCCGCCATGACGCGCGCCGTCCTGCACGTCGACATGGATGCGTTCTACGCCTCGGTCGAACAGCACGATGACCCGCGGCTGCGGGGCGTGCCGCTCGTTGTCGGCTGGGACGGCGGCCGCGGGGTGGTGGCGGCGGCCAGCTACGAGGTGCGCCGGTACGGTGTGCATTCCGCGATGCCGATGCGCACCGCGCTGCGGCTGTGCCCGCAGGCGGTGTGCGTACGCCCGCGCATGCAGCGTTACCAGGACGTGTCTGCTGTCGTGTTCGGGGTGTTTCACGAGGTCACCCCGCTGGTGCAGGGGCTGTCGCTCGATGAGGCCTTTCTGGACGTCACGGCGAGCCAGGAGCTGCTCGGCGGGGCCGTCGACATCGCCCGGCGCATCAAGCGGCGCATTCGCGAACTCACCGGGCTCAGCGCCTCGGTGGGCGTTGCACCCAACAAGCTGGTGGCCAAAATCGCCTCCGATCTGAGGAAGCCCGACGGCCTCACCGTGGTCGCCGCCGAGCACGTGCGCGCGGTGCTCGATCCGCTCTCGGTGCGCCGGCTCCCGGGCCTGGGGCGCAAGACCGGCGCCCGGGTCGAGGCCGCCGGGATCGGCACCTTCGGTGAGCTGCGCAGTGCGCCGGACGCGGTGCTGTGGCCCTTGTTCGGGCGCTACTCGGCCTGGATGCGCGAGCGCGCTTCCGGGATCGACGACCGGCCGGTGCTGCCGGATGTCGAGGAGAAATCCCTGAGCGCCGAGGACACCTTCGAGCACGACATCGGCGAGCCGCGCGCCCTGCACGGACAGCTGGCGCGCCTCGCGGATCTGGCCGCCGCGCGGCTGCGCGCGCGGGAGCTCATGGCGGGCTGCATCGGGGTCAAGATCCGGCGCGACGATTTCACGACCTTTACGCGCCAGCGCGCCGTGGCGCCGCCGACCTGCGAGGGGCGCGCCGTCGCCGGCGTAGCCGCCGAGCTCCTCGGCCGCTGGCTGGCCGCAAATCCGGATACGAAACTTCGCCTGCTGGGCGTGGTCCTCACTGAGCTCACCCCGGCATCGCAGCTGGGACTGTTCGAGGAAACGCGCCTCCCGGGACGCCTCGATGCGACACTGGATGAGGCGCGTGCGCGCTTCGGCAGCCGCGCACTGCGGCGCGGCAGCACCATCGGGTAGCATCGCCCCATGTACCTGACGTTCTTCGGCCTCAACGAAAAACCGTTCGCGATCACCCCCGATCCGCGCTACCTGTACCTGAGCGAGCGGCACGCCGAGGCCCTGGCGCACCTGTTGTACGGCATCAACGAAGCCGGCGGCTTCGTGCAGCTCACCGGCGAAGTAGGCACCGGCAAGACCACGATCGTGCGCTCGCTGCTGGCGCAGACCCCGAAGAACGCCGAGATCGCGCTCATTCTCAATCCCAGGATGACCGCGCCGGAATTCCTGCTCACCATCTGCGAGGAGCTCGGCATCGGCGTACAGGACTCCGCGCCCGGGAGCCTGAAGGACCTGGTCGACATCCTCAGCTACTACCTGTTGCGTGCCCATGCCGCGGGCAAGCGCGTCGTGCTGGTGGTGGACGAGGCGCAGAACCTGTCGCCGGACGTGCTCGAGCAGGTGCGCCTGCTCACCAACCTCGAAACCAACACGCAGAAACTCCTGCAGATCATTCTCATCGGCCAGCCCGAGCTGCGCGAGCTGCTGTCGCGCAACGAACTGCGCCAGCTGGCACAGCGCATCACCGGCCGTTATCACCTGAATCCGCTGTCGCGCGAGGAGACCACCGCCTACGTGCGCCACCGCCTGCGGGTCGCGGGCGCGACCACCGACATCTTCGCGCCCGCGGCGCTGAATGAGGTATTCCGGTTGTCGCAGGGCGTGCCGCGCGTCATCAACGTCATCTGCGACCGCGCGCTGCTCGGGGCCTATTCGCTCGACCGGCACCGCGTTACCGCGACCCTGGTGCGCAACGCCGCCGCCGAGGTGTTTGGCCGGCGCTTCACGCCGCACTGGCTGCCCTGGGCGCTGACCGCCGGCAGCGCGGCGCTGCTCACCCTCGCCACCGTGGCATTGTGGAACCTGCAACCGTGGAGCACCCGCTCCGGCACGGCTCGCCTGCCCCGCGCTGAGCCCGCCGTGGCAGCCGCGGCAGCTCCCCCCGCGCGGGCCGCTGTGACGCCGCAGCCGCCCGCGCCGCACCTGGGTGAGCTGCTCGCGCAGCACGCCGCCGAGACGGACACCGAGAGCGCATTCGCGAGGCTGCTGGGACTGTGGGGCGCCAGGTACCAGCCCAACGGCACCGATCCGTGCAGCCAGGCGACGCAACAGGGCCTGGAGTGTGTCACCGAGCGCGGCTCCTTCGGCCAGCTGCGTCAATACAACCGCCCGGCCATCCTGCTGCTGAGCGACGGCGCCGGCACGAGTCACCAGGTGGTGCTCACCGCGCTCGACGACGAGCAGGCGCGCATCGAGCTCGGCGGCGCACGCAGCGTCGGCATCGGCGAACTGTCACACTTCTGGCTGGGCGATTTCGTCATGCTGTGGCGGCCGGCGAGCTCCCCGGTGAAGGCGCTGTCGGCCGGGATGCGTGGCGCCGAGGTGCGCTGGCTGCGCCAGAACCTGCAGCGCCTGCACGGCGTGGCCGCTGACGCTGCGGTCAGCGACGTGTTTGACGCCGAGCTCACCGGGTGGGTGCGCGACTTTCAGCGCCAGCACCAGCTCGCCGTCGACGGCATCGCGGGAGTGCGCACGCAGATTGCCCTCGCCAGCGCCGTCGGTGGTCCCGATACGCCGCTGCTGTCTGCCGCTGATACTCATCATCATGGCGGGTGATCGATGTCCTTCATCCTCGATGCCCTGAAGAAGTCCGAGAGCGATCGCCAGCGCCAGAGCGGCCCGGCGCTCTTCGAGGTCAAGGTCGCCCCGCCGCGCACCGGGTTGCCGCCCTGGGCCATGGCGGTCGCGGCGCTGCTGGTCGTGAACCTCGGCATCGTCATGTGGATGCTGTGGCGGCATCCGGCGACGCCCACCCCCGACACGAGCGCCGGCGCCGCGGCGCCCGCGGCGCTCGGGCAGCCGCAGGCCGCAGGCGCGACCACGCCCGCGCCAGCCCCGCCGTCGGTCTCGCTGCCCGCGCCGGTAGCACAGCCGCCCGCCGCCGCGCCGTCGCCCGCGCTGCTGCCGCCAAATCCCGGCGCCAGCAACGGCGCCAGTGACAATCCCGACGACTACGCGCCCGCGGCCGACCCGGCGGCATCCCCGCTGCTCGGCAACCGCGTGCGGCGCGGCACCGTCGACGGCGTGCCCCTGTATCAGGACGCGGCGGCGAGTCCCGGCACGCGCATTCCGCAGCTGCGGCTGGATCTGCATGTGTTCGCGCTGCGCCCGCAGGATCGCTTCGTCATGATCAACATGCACAAGCTGCGCGAAGGCGACTCGCTTCCCGAGGGCGTGCGCGTGGACAGCATCACGCCCGAGGGCGCGGTGCTGTCGTACAACGGATCGAGATTCCTGCTGACGCGGGACTAAAGGCGGCTCAAGCCTACTCGGCCACGTACCAGTGCTTGTCGACCTGCTCGAGCACGAAGTGATCGAAGGGCAGCCCCTGGTCCGTCAGATCGTAGGTCGCGCGCTGTCCTTCGTACTCATAGCGCGGTTCGAGAGCGCGCACGATGTGCAGGGTCGCTAGCAGCATCTCGCGCGTGCCCAGACTGTTCTGACACGCGGCCACCAGCGCCGCCAGCGCCTTCTTGCCGGTCACGCGCCGGAAGTTCGGGCTCATCTGCTTGCCGTAGTAGGCATCGCACTTGCCATCCGACAGCAGCTTCTCCGAGGTGCTGAGCAGCTCGATGATCCCGGGCCGGGCCGGGGAGGTGCCGCGGCCGCCGCGCACTGCGGCCGGCGTACGGGCCGCGGCGGAGCTGCCGTGGCGGCCTTCGATGAGATCGTCGATCTGCGCCTCGATCTCGGTCGGCAGCGCCGCTTTCCAGTCCTTGCCGAAGGGCTTCAGGGTCACGACGTTGACCACCTGCACCTTGCCGCGATCGCGGGGCTGCCGGCCGCGGATCACCACTTCGACCTTGCCGTCCTTGTCCGCAACGGCCGCGATGCCTTCGCCGCCGTCGAATTCCCGGCCGGGCAGATACAGGCGGTCGGCGAGCGTCGCGTAGAAACCGGTGTCGGTGAGGTGCTCGATCTCGTCGAGCGGCCGCGCCGCGCCAAAGAGCCGGTCGCGCACCGTGCTGTCGCCCCGCTTTGCCTCGTCGTGCAGCAGGGTCAGGATCCGCAGCCGCAGCGCCCGCAGGTCATCCGGATGAATCGAGAACGCCACCGCCTGGCCGTCACCGCTGGCGACGGCCTGGAGAAACTCGAGCGCCGCCTCCTTCTGGCTCATGGTGACCCCGGTGGCGGTGACCGCCGCCAACGCCCCCGGACAGGCCGGCACGACGGCCAGCCAGGCGGCCCAGGCCCACGCACACCTTGCCGGGGTGTTTTGTCGCATCACGCCTTGAAGTCCTGAAGGTTTCGCAGGATAGCGCGCCCCGCCCGGAGGTGGCGCGCGGCTCAATAGTCTCCACATATGACCAGTTTCACAGAATCCGTCCGCCACTAGCGACAGGCCGCGTGCATTGCGTCATGGTAATTCCCGCGGCCGGGCCCTGAGCCCAACGGGCGGGTTTTTATTGTGACAGCCGTGGCTTCCCACACCAAAGCGCAGAGTTCAGTCGGAGCGCCCACCCGCGGCGGCGTCCCGCCGCTGCTGACGCTGATAGGCAAGCCGCTGCTGGCGTTGACCCACGACCGCAAGCTCCTCGAGACCCTCATGCAGGTCGCCGACCCGGCGCACGAGGTGTACACGGCCGGCTCCGAGGTCGATCTCGCCGCCGCACTCATGGCGCGGCACCCAGGAGTCGTGGTGCTCGATATCGCCGCGCTCACCACCCCCGCCGGGCAACTGGCGGGGCGGCTGCACGCGCAGTTCCCGGACGTCGTGCTCATCGTGGCGGGCGGCGCTGACGACCAGGGGGGCCTCGCGGCCCAGATCACCGACGGGTCGGTTCATCGTTTCCTGCACAAGCCCGTCTCCGAGCAGCGTGTGCGGCTGTTTGTCGAGGCGGCGTGGCGGCGATACGGGGAAGTGCAGAGCGACCCCGGCGCCACCGCCACCGCGGTGCTCGCGCGCCCGGTGCGCCGCGGGAACGGATGGCGACTCGCCGCGGGCCTTGCCGCCCTCACCGCGCTGCTCCTGTGGGTCGGCCGGGACTATCTGCCAACACGCCTTCGCCCAACGCCGGCGCCCGCCGTGCGCTCGGCTGCCTCCACCGCCGGCGATGCGACCCTCGAGGGTCTGCTGGCGCGGGCCGACCGCGCACTCGCCGGCGGCCAGCTGGTGGCGCCGCCGGGCGCGAGCGCCGCGGACCTGTACCGCGAGGCCCTGCGCCGCAACGCACGCGACCCGCGCGCCGTGAATGGCCTCGAGCAGACCATCGACAGACTCGTGTCGGACGCGGAAGGCGCGCTGCAGGAGCGGCACCTGGATGACGCGCAAGCTCTCGCGGATCAGGCGCACGCCATCAGCCCCGACCACCCGCGCGTGGCGTTCCTGACGGCGCAGATTGGCTCGCAACGCGAACGCGCGGTGCTCGACAAGGCGCAGCACGCCGCCGCAACCGGCAACGTCGCCAGCGCCCTCGCGGTCCTCGATGACGCCGCGCGCGGCGGGCATCACTCGACGGTGGTCCAGGAGGCGCGCGAGCAATTCGCGCAGAAGCAGGTCGACGAGCGCGTGACGGAATTTCTCGGGCGCGGCCACGAGGCGTTGGTGCGCGGACAGCTCATCGAGCCGCCCGAGCAGAATGCGCGCTTCCTGATCGAATCGGCGCGCGCGCTCGCCCCCGGCGACGCCGGCGTGCGCCAGGCGATGCAGGAACTCGGCGCGCGCCTGAAGGCCGAGGCGGCCCAGGCGCTCACCGCCGGCAACCCGGAGCAGGCGGACATCTGGGCGGACGCGGCGGCGGAGGCGGGAGCGGAACGGGCCGACGTCGCAACCCTGCGTGCCGAGGCACAGCGGCTGCGCGGCGCCACTAAAGCCGATTCGCTCGCGCACCTCGAGCTGGCCTTCAACCAGCGCCTCGCCGCCGGAAGGATCACCGAGCCCGCCGCCGACAGCGCCAAGTTCTACCTGGCGCAGCTGCTGCAGGCGGATCCGCAGCATCCCTCGACGCAGCTCGCGCGTACGGCATTCGACACCCGCGTGCTCGATGAAGCGCGCGGCGCGGTGCGCGCGCAGGACTATACGAGCGCGCGCCGCTGGCTCGGCGAAGCCCGTGCCGCCGGCGCCGACGCGGCGAGCATCGGCGCGCTCGAAGCCGCCATCGGCGCCGCGCAGGATGAGACGCAGCGGGCCAGCAGTTATGTCAGCGCGGGCTCCATGACCCGCACGCGCTACGTGGCGCCGCAGTTTCCCCTCGACGCCAGGCAGCGCGGGATCGACGGCTGGGTGGACCTGCAGTTCGTCGTCAACACCGACGGCTCGGTCGGCGACCTCACGATCGTCGGCGCCCAGCCGGTCGGCATCTTCGAACAGGCGGCGCTCGATGCCGTGCGCCACTGGCAGTACCAGCCCGTGATGCGCGGCGGTCAGGCCGTCAGCCAGCGCGCCCGGGTGCGGCTGCGCTTTGCGATGCAGCGATGAACGCGCGGCGCATGAGCTCCCCCGCCCGGGTGCTGGTCGTCGACGACGACCTGCGCTATGGCGAGTGGCTGCGGCATCACCTGGACGTGCTGTGCCCGCAGGCGAGCGTCAGCATGCTGAATCGCTCCGAATTCGAGCGCTGGAGCACCAATTTCTCGGGCCGTGACTGCGACCTGCTGCTGCTGGCCGCCGTGTTCGGCTCGAACCCCGAGGACCCGCAGTCGCCGGGGCTGGCGCTGTTGCGCCGCCTGCGCGATCAGCCGGCGACGCCCGCGGTCATCGCGCTGGCCGAGGACGGTAACGAGCTCACCGCGGTGCGCGCCCTGCACCTGGGTGCGGTCGACTACCTGCCCAAGCGCCTGCTGACCCCCGAGCGCCTGAGTACCGCCGTGCGCATTGCGCTGCGGCGCGTTGAACGGCGCGTGGCGCGGCGCCTGGCAAGCCTGGCAAACCTGTCGCGCGACCAGGCGCTGCACGCGCTCGCCGCGCCGGAGCCAGCGCCAGGGCCGGCGCCAGGCGCCGACCTGCCGGCGGCCGAGGGGGGCGGCGATTCCGACCTGGGCGCCGCGGCGGCCGCCGCGGGCGCGGCTGCCGCTGCCGAGGCCGCCCCCGGGCCCGAGCCGCTGCCGGGCGCGGGCGTGGCGGCGCTGCTCGCGGGAGCGACCGCGGAGGCGATTCCGGGTTACACGCTGCGGCTGAAGATCGGCGAGTCGGAAAGGGCGGTGGTGTATCTCGCTGCCAGCGCGCACCGCGGACATAACGTCGCACTCAAGGTGTGCAAGACGCTGCGCGACGAAGCGGCCGGGCGCCAGTTCCTCGAGCGCGAGTACACGGCGGTGATGGCGGTCAGAAGCCCGCTGGTCGTGGAGATCTACGACTACGGCGTGCACGCCGGTTTCGAATACCTGGCGATGGAGTACCTGCCGCGGGGCGACCTGAAGGCGCGTATCCAGCGCGGCGTGAGCGAGCGGGAGGCGCTGCATTTCGTGGCGCAGATCGCCGCCGCCCTGCAGGTGGTGCACGAGGCGGGACTGGTGCACCGGGACCTTAAGCCGCCGAACGTGATGCTGCGCGAGAATGACACCGTGGCGCTGATCGACTTTGGCCTGGCGCGCTCCCTCGACGGCAACACCGTGAGCACGCAGACCGGTGTGTTGCTCGGATCGCCGTATTACATGAGTCCCGAGCAGGCGCTCGGCGAGCCGCTCGATGCGCGCTCGGATTTCTACAGTCTCGGCGTCATCTGCTACGAGATGCTCACCGGGAGTAAGCCCTACACCGGCGGCAGCGCCATGGAAGTGCTGCAGCAGCACGTCAGCGCACCGTTGCCGGCGCTGCCGGCCGAGCTGGCGCGCTACCAGCCGCTGCTCACGGCACTGCTGGCTAAGTCCCGCGCCGAACGCTTCGGCAGCGCCCAGGAGATCATCGCCGCCGCCGCCTCGCTGCGCGCCGGAGCCGCGGGCGAGGCACGGTCACAGTCGAGCGCGGCCTAGGGGTTGGCCCGAACGCTGCGACCGCGCTGCTGAAAGGCGCGTCCCAATGCGAGCGCCAGCACGGTCCAGACGGCCGAAATTCCCGCGCCCAGCCAGCCGATCGCCGCGGGCCCTGCGCCCAACCCGCCGGTGAGCCCCTTGTAGAGCGAACCGCTCAGCGCATCCCCGCCGCGATAGGCGAAGGTGTCGATGAGGCTCTTCGCCTGGTATTTCTCCTCGCGGCTCACCACGGTGAACAGCGAGTCGCGGCATGGCCGCGTGATGGCGTAGTCGGTGACGCGGCGCACGGCGTACACCAATACCAGCACCATGAAAACCGGCGCCAGCGCGAACAGCGCGTAGCCGACCGTCATGATGAGCGGCACCGAGGCCAGCAGCGCCCGCATCCCGAACCACTTGAACAGCCGGCCGAACAGCAGGAACTGGATCGTCAGCGATGCGGCCTGCACGTAGAAATCGATGCCGGCGAAGAAGCGCGTGCGCTCATCAGCGTTGCTGAACGCCTTGGCGACGTACGCCTGCTGCTCGAGGTACAGGAACGTCGACACCCACGTCATCAGCAGCACGAACGCCGCGATGCCGAGCAGGTAGGGCGAGCGCACCACCTGTACGAATGCGGCGAACATGCCACCGCCGACCGCGCCGTCCGCGCGTTGCGCAGCGGCGCCATCCTGCAGCGCGGCTGTGGGCTGCGCCGGGTGCGCGGCCTGCCGACGCTGCCAGCGGATGACCAGCGCCATGAACAGCAGCGACACCAGCAGCAGACCTGCGGACAGCGGCAGGAGATTGATGGCACCGATCGGCACGGCGAGCTTGCGATCGATGAGCGGGCCAATCAGCCCGCCGGTGCTGGCGCCCGCCCAGATGAAGCCGAACAGACGGCCGGCCTGCTCACGGCTGAACACGTCCGCCATCAGGCTCCAGAACGCCGCCACCACGAACAGATTGAACACGCTCACCCACACGAAATAGCTGCGCGCGATCCACAGGTGGTCCGCCTGCACGCGGAACCACACCCAGAAGATGAGCAGGTTGGCGGCGAAGAAACCGTACACCCACGGCAGAAACACAGAGCGGGGGAAGCGCGAGGTGAGCCAGCCGTACAGCGGCTGCAGCAGCAGCATGACGGCGAACACGCCCCAGAACAGGTAGGGAATTTTTTCCAGCCCCGAGGTGATGCCGAGCGCATCGCGCACCGGCCGCAGGATGGTGTAGCTCGCGAACATGCACAGCAGCGTGGCGAACGATGCCAGCAGCACCGGTGCCTCGCCGGGCTGCAGGACGACGAGGCGCCGCAGCAGCTGGCTCATGACACGATCAGCCAACGGTCCCGTCTCCCTGCACCTGCGCGCGTGGGCGCTAGTGTGCCACAGCCGCGCCGCATCATCGGCACGTTGCAGGAGCCTGAGCTCTTGACGGGCGCGCATCCCCGGGTGCAACCTCCTTGGCCTTTTTTGCGTGCCGGGGGTCGAGCGTGAAAAGAAGAGACTTCTGTGCGGCGGGGCTCGCCGCGCTGACTGCGGCATCCATTCCTTACCGTCGCGCAGCCGCGACCACCGCTGGCGCGGAAATTCGCGCCGTGGGACTCGACGGGCGGCAGCTGACTCTCACATCCGCCGACATCGAGGACCTGCGCACCGGGCTGCGCGGTGAGCTCATCACCGCCGAGCAACCCGGCTACGACGCCGCACGCAGGCTGTGGAACCCGGCATTCGATCGCAAGCCGGCCCTGATCGTGCGCTGCGTGGGAGCGGCGGACGTCAGGCGCGCGGTGAGTTTCACGGCCGCTCACGGCCTCTTGACCGCGGTGCGCGGCGGGGGCCACAGCGTGTCGGGCCAGTCCGGGTGCGACGGCGGGCTGGTCATCGATGTCTCACCCATGCGTGCGGTGGCGGTCGATCCGGTCGCCAGGGTGTCGCGCGTGGAGGCGGGCGCGCTGCTCGGCCAGCTCGACCGCGAAGCGCTGGCGTTCGGGCTCGCCACACCCGTCGGCACCGTCGCCGACACGGGTGTGGCGGGACTGACGTTGGGCGGCGGGGTCGGACGCATCGGCCGCAGGTTCGGGCTGACGTGCGACAACCTCACCGGCGCGGAGCTGGTGACGGCGGACGGCAAGTGGCTGCGCGTCAGCGCTGCCGAGAATGCGGATCTGTTTTGGGCCCTGCGCGGCGGCGGCGGCAACTTCGGCGTGGTGACCTCTTTCACGTTCCGCCTGCACGAGGTCACACCGGTAATGTATGGCGGGGAGATCACCTACCCGTTCGCGGATGCGCGTCAGCTGCTGCGCGGCCTCGCGGACGTGAGCGCGGCTGCGCCCGATGAGTTGTATGTGGATATGGCCATGGGCACGGCCCCGCAGGGCGCGCGCTGGCTGGGACTCACGGTCTGCTACTGCGGTCCGAGCGCCGATGCGGAGCGAGTGGTCGCGCCGCTGCGCAAGATCGCCAAGCCGCTCAAGGACGAGCTGGCCGTGGCGCCGTACGCAACACTGCAGGGCAGCGCCGACCTGCGCGGCATCAGCCCCCTGGGCGCCTACGGCAAGGGCGGGCTGGTCTACGGCATTACGCCCACCCTCATCGATACCATGGTCGAGTTCACCGAGAGTTCGCCGTCGGACGGCGCGATGATGTGGATGCAGCATCAGGGCGGCGCGATCAGCCGCGTGAAGCCTGCGGCCACCGCGTACTTCAACCGCGGGGCGAGTCACAACGTCGGGGTATTCACGTCCTGGAAGATGCCGGCCGGGGACACCGAGCGCGACATCGACTGGGTGCGGCGCGCCTGGGCGAAGATCGAGCCGCAGACGCGCGGCCAGTACGTGAATCTCGCCGCGAGCGACGATCGTGAGGCGCGCGTGCACGCCGCTTACGGCGACAACTACCCGCGGCTTGCCATGCTCAAGAAGCGCTACGATCCCGCCAACCTGTTCCGCCTCAACGCCAACATAAAGCCCGCATAACGGCGCGAACCAACTTCCGATGTGCGAGCAGCGATGAGCGTGGTGCCGCGGGCACTGCGCGCCCAGGTGCTGCAGCGCTTGACACTCAATCGTCATGAAGGTGCAATGCGCCCTTACGGCGTGCCGCTAGCCTGAAGCGTTACAACAACCCATGCACCTCGTTGATACGACGCTGTTTTATTCGCCGACCAGCGGTGGCGTCAAACGCTATCTGACGGCCAAGCACGCCTGGCTCGCCGCGCATAGCTCGTGGGAACACACCATCGTGGTCCCGGGACGCGAGGACCGGATGCAGCGCGGCGGACTGTGCACGCTGGCGGGCTACCCGGTGCCTGCCACGTTCAATTACCGTCTGCCGCTCAATCCGCGCCGCTGGACCCGGCTCCTCGACGCGCTCGAGCCGACGCTCATCGAGGCGGGCGACGCGTTTCACCCGGCGTGGTGCGCCTGGCAGGTCGCACAGCGCCGTGGCATCCCGGTGGTGGGCTTCTATCACTCGAACGTGCCACAGATCATCGGCCGCCGCGTCGGCGGCGCGCTCGCCGCGCCGTTGATCGGCCGCTACGTGCGCTATCTCTACGAGCGCTTCGATCTGGTGTTCGCTCCGAGCCGGGTGATGTGCGAGTACCTCGACGATCTGGGCGTGCAGCGCGTCTTACACCAGCCGCTCGGTGTCGATGTCGAGGTGTTCCATCCGCGGCGGCGCACGCTGGCGCTGCGCCCACGCCTGGGCCTGCCGGCGGCGGCGCGCGTGCTGGTGTTCGCCGGTCGCTTCGCCGGCGAAAAGAACCTGCCGGTGCTGCTGCAGGCTTTCGCGCAGCTTGGAACTCCGTACCACCTGCTGCTGATCGGCGGCGAGCGCGAGGCGCGCCCCGCCGCCAACGTCACCGTGCTGCCCTACCGGCGCGACAGCCTCGAGCTTGCACAATGGATCGCGTCCGCCGACGCGCTGGTACACGCGGGCACCAAGGAGACCTTCGGGCTGGTGCTCCTGGAAGCCATGGCGTGCGGGCGCCCGGTGGTGGCAGCGCGTGCCGGCGCCTTTCCGGAGCTGGTCGACGACAGCGTCGGGGTGCTCGCCGCGCCCAACAGCGCCGCCGGCATGGCGGAAGCGATTGCGGCACTCTACGAGCGCGACCTCGCCGCCGTCGGCGCCGCCGCCCGTGCGCGCGTGCTCAGGCAGTTCACCTGGCAGCGTGCGTTCCACAGCCAGTTTGCCGCGTACGCGTCCCTGGTCGGCGTACGCCGGCTGCCGGTCGCGGAAGCGCAGATCATCGAGCTGAGCACACCGACTTCGTGACCGGCGAGGGGTGCGACTCTCAGCGCCGCAGCGCGCGCAACGCCGCAAGCCCCGCACGGCTGGCGGCGAGCGCCAGCACGACTCTCCACAACCAGCGCTTGAGCCGCGGCACCGGTCGCGGCGGGATCGCGCGGTAGAACTGCGCGGCGATCTCGCGGTGCAGGTGCACGGCAGTGGCGGCGATCAGCCATTCGCGCGGCGGACTTGCGATCCGGTACTGATCCGCGCCCAGGCGCTCGACCACGGCATTGTCCAGGGCATCGGGGAATCCGGCCGGCGCCGCGGCGCTGAAGGCAAGCGCGCTCGCCTCGCCGGGGCGCTCGGGCGTGCCGCCGGTCAGCGTGAGACCGAGCGGCCCGGGCGCGCGCCGGCAGCTCACGGCACCCCGAAACGTGACGACCGGCTCAGGCATCGAACAGCGGCTCGCAGCGAACCTCGGTGGTGACCGAGTTCGCAATAAAACACTCATCGTGCGCGCGCCGGTGCAGCTGCAGGATGTCCGCGCGCGAAGGCAACCGCTCGCCCGAGAACGCGACGCGCGGGCGCAGCGTGACGCGCACCATGGCGGTCCTGCCGGCGGCGTTCTTGCCCATCACGCCCGCGGCATCGTCGCTGTAATCGTCGACGCGCCAGCCGCCGGCGGCGGCCAGCGACAGGAACCACAGCATGTGGCAGCTCGAGAGCGCCGCGACCAGCGCCTCTTCCGGATCGACCGCTGCCTCCGTCGACAACGGCACCCGCACCACCTGCGGCGAGGAGGACGCGGGCACCTCGACGCCGCCATCGAAGCGCCACGAGTGCGGGCGGCTGTAGCGGTTGTCGGTGAACGCGGCGGCGCCGCGCGCCCAGTGGATACTCGCCCGGTGCTCGTGCCCTGCCATCGCTTGATTGTACGATAGTGAGGTGAGTTCCTCCGACCTGCAGCCGCGCCGCGACCTGACGCTGACGCACGCCACCTCGCTCGTGGTCGGTATCATCATCGGCACCGGAGTTTTCCTCAAAACCGCGAGCATGGCTCAGGCGGTTGGCACACCGACGCTGGTGCTCGCCGCGTGGGTGGTCGCGGGCGTCGTTGCCATGCTCGGCGCCTTGTGTTTTGCCGAGCTCGGCGCGCTGTTGCCGCATGCGGGGGGGGAATACGTCTACCTGCGGACCGCCTACGGTGAGATCCCGGGGTTCCTGTTCGCGTGCAACGCCTTCGTGCTCGGCGGTGCGGCCGTTGCGGCATACGGCGCCGCCGTGGCGATCTTCGTCTCCGACATTCACCCCCTGGGTCATGAGTGGCTTAGCCGCGAGGTACATCTGCCTGGCGTCGCGTTCACCTTCAGCTTCGGGCCCCGCCAGCTGCTGGCGATTTCCGTCATTGCGGTATTCGCCGCGATCAACTGCGCCGGCGTCATGCTCGGCGGACGCGTGCAGTCGATCCTCACCGTGGCCAAGGCGGTGGCGATCCTGGGCGTCGCGCTTGGGGTCTTCCTGTTCGGCGGCACGGGCACGGTGGAGAATCTGGCCGCTCCGAGCAGCGCCAACGGCGGCATTGCCGGCTTCGGCGCCGCGATGTTCGCGGCCTTGTGGGCGTACAGCGGCTGGCAGTTCCTGCCGATGGCGGCGGGCGAGGTGCGCGAGCCGCAACGCAACCTGCCACGCGCCATCATCGGCGGCACCCTTCTGGTGCTGGCACTCTATCTGATCATCAACACCGCGTACCTGTACGCGCTGCCGTTCTGGCAGGTCTCGAGTGCCAACTCCACCGCCTATCCGGAGGCGCCCTCGGTCGCCGCCCGCGCGGTGCAGACGTTCCTCGGCGGGCGTGCGACCCTCATTGCGGCGCTGATCTTCCTGATCTCCACCATCGGTTCCTTGAACGGGGTCATCCTGAGCGCGGCCCGGGTTCCGTACGCCGCGGCGCGCGACGGGCTGTTCTTTGCCGGTTTCGGCCGCCTGAGTCCCCGCACCCGTGTGCCGGTCACCTCGCTCGTGCTGCTCGCCGTCTGGGGCGCGCTGCTGGCTGTCTCGGGCACTTTCGATCAGCTCACCAACATGGCGGTGATGTCGTACGCGCTGTTCTGGATCCCGGTGGCGCTCTCGGTCATCGTACTGCGGCGCAAGCTGCCGCTTGCCGCCCGTCCCTACCGCGTGCCGCTCTACCCGCTGGTGCCGCTGCTGTTTGCGCTGTTGATGGTGTGGATCGTGGTGAGCGCACTGCGCGCGGCCCCGAAAGAGTCGATCGCCACGCTGGTGCTGATCCTGCTCGGACTGCCGCTGTACCCGTTGTTCCGCAAACGCCGCTTGCAGCCGGCGGCGCTCGAGTCGCGCGCCGCCGCCGTCACTCCGACTCCAGCTCCCAGAGCGTGAGCGGCGCGCCGCGCCGCAGCCAGAACCCCAGGCCCGCCTCGCGAAACTGGCGCTTGAGCTGCGAGCGGTACCAGTGCGCGCTGCGCAGGTGTACGTCGGCATCGGTGCGCCGCGGATCGCAGTTGTGCTCGAAGTCGAGGCGCGTGAGGGCGCTGAAGTACAGCACGCCGCCGCACAGCCGGCCGAAATTGGCGAGCGCACGCCGCGCCGCCGCCGCATCCAGGTACTGCAGCACGTCGTAACAGATCAGCAGGTCAAAGGGCGCTGCTGCGCGGTACGCCTCGATCCGACCGCGCTTCCAACCATAGCGCCGGCACAGGTAGTCGCTCCTCTCCAGTGCCACGTAATGCGCCCGCGGCAGCAGACGCCGCAGCGGCGTGCGCAGCATGCCGGTGCCACAGCCCGCTTCCAGGATGCGCCGTACCGGCAGCCCCAGGTGCCCGGTGAGCGCGGCGATCAGGCGCGCCCGCGCCTGCATTTCGCGGCGCGTGGCGACCGCGGTGCGCGGATCGAAGTAGTAGCGCTGGTAGTACTCGCGGCCGAAACGCATCGCTTAATGGCTGCTGAACCGGTTGTAGTTGGTACGCTGTCCGGGCTGGTTGTTCATTTGATCGTGCCTGTGTGTATGCTTGAACCGAAGCCCGCGCGTTGGTCCGTAATATGTTCCCGCATCCGCGCGTGAACAATAGGAGCGCTGCCTGATGAAACCCATTGCCGTCCGGCTCGCAGTCGCGAGCCTGCTCTTGAGCGCCGCGCTGTCGGGATGCATCGTGGCGCCCGCGCCCGGCTACTACGGGGATGTTGCCGTGACCGAGGTGGCCCCACCCCCGCCGCAGTACGAGGTGGTCGGTGTCGCGCCCACCCCCGGCTACATCTGGATCGGTGGCGCCTGGTTCTGGGAAGGCGGGCGACATGTCTGGCATCCCGGCCGCTGGGAAGCCCCGCGACCGGGCTACCGCTGGGTGCCTCACACCTGGCGGCGTGAGGGCGCCCGCTGGCACATGCAGGGCGGTCGCTGGGAGCGGGAGGGGCGGGAGCGCCGCTAGAAAATCGAACCTGCCAGGGCGGGCGGGAGGTCCGCATTTGCACTCGGCGTCTCCCGCGCTGCACACTTCGCCGTTCCGGTGCCGACCGGTCAGGCACGAGGAGCGGATCCATGAGGCGGACAGTGTGGAGGGTGGGTGTCGGGCTCGCGACGACGGCTCTGGCCGCGACGGCCCTGCTGGCGTCGCAATCGCCCGCCGCCAAGGCCCCGACTGACAGTGCGTCGGGCTTCACGCTCGCCAGCACGGATATCTCCGCCGGCGGCAGGATCGCCGACGCACAGGTGTTCAACGGCTTCGGGTGCAAGGGCGGTAACGTCTCGCCGGCGCTGTCCTGGAGCAATGCCCCCGCCGGCACCCAGAGCTTCGCGCTGCTGATGCACGATCCGGACGCGCCGACCGGCAGCGGCTGGTGGCACTGGGTCGTCTACAACATCCCCGCCAGCGTGAGCTCGCTTCCCGCCGGCGCCGGCGACCCGCAGAAAAGCGGGCTGCCCGCAGGTGCCCTGCAGGGGCGCACCGACTTTGGCACTCCCGGATACGGCGGGCCGTGTCCACCGCCCGGCAAGCCGCATCACTACTACCTGCGCCTCTACGCGCTGAAGGTGGCAAAGCTCGACGTGCCGGCCGATGCGACCGCCGCCTATATCGGGTTCATGGTGCGCACTCAGTCCCTGGCGAAGGCCGAGCTCATGGGTTTGTATGGCCGCTAGCGGTCCGCGCGAACGGCGGCCGGCCATATGGCCGTGGCTGCTCATGCCGGCGATCGTGCTGGTCGTGTTTTATGCCCTCTCCAGGGTACACCAGCACCCGAGAGCCCCTGCGGCGGCGCCGCCGCCGGCGGCGGCGAGCGCGCCCGGCGGGAGCTGAGCGCTCGTGCCGCCCCCCCGCACGCGGATGCGCCCCGCAGAACGCGCGCCGCGAGTCGGCTTCGTCAGCCTCGGCTGCCCCAAGGCGCTGGTGGACTCGGAGCGCATCCTCACGCAGCTGCGGGCCGAAGGCTACGAGGTCGCACCGACCTACGAGGCCGCCGACATCGTCGTGGTCAACACCTGCGGCTTCATCGACGCGGCAGTGGATGAATCACTCGATGCGATCGGGGAAGCGCTCGAGCATAACGGCCGCGTGATCGTGACCGGGTGCCTGGGCGCGAGGCCGCAGCGCATCCTCGCGCGCCACCCGCGCGTGCTGAAGGTCACCGGTCCACACGCCTACGAAGACGTGGTGGGCGCGGTGCACGAGCACCTGCCGCCGCGGCATGATCCGTTCTTTGATCTGCTGCCGCCCCAGGGAGTGCGGCTCACGCCGCGGCATTACGCGTATCTGAAGATCGCGGAAGGGTGCAACAACCAGTGCAGCTTCTGCATCATCCCGGCCCTGCGCGGCCGCCTTGCGAGCCGTCGCATCGACGATGTACTGGGCGAGGCCGAGCGCCTCGTCGCGGCCGGCGTGAAGGAGCTGCTGGTGATCTCGCAGGACACCAGCGCCTACGGCTCAGACATCCGCTACGCGCCCGGCGCATGGCGCGGCGCGAGTTACCAGACACGCTTCATCGACCTCGCCCGCGGCCTGGCGGAGCTGGGAGCCTGGGTGCGCCTGCACTACGTCTATCCCTACCCGCACGTCGACGAGGTGATCCCGCTGATGGCCGCGCGGCGCGTGCTGCCGTATCTCGACGTCCCGTTCCAGCACGGCAGTCCCGCCGTGCTCAGGCGCATGCGGCGCCCCGCGCACTCGGAAAACACCCTGAAGCGCATCCGCGCCTGGCGCGCGCAGTGCCCGGATCTCACCCTCCGCAGCACCTTCATCGTGGGTTTCCCCGGCGAGACGGAAGGCGAGTTCGCGCAACTCCTCGCGTGGCTGGATGAGGCGCAGCTCGATCGGGTCGGCTGCTTCAAGTACTCCCCGGTGGAGGGCGCCGCGGCCAATGCGCTCCCCGACCACGTAGCACCTGAGCTGCAGGAGGAGCGCTACGCCCGTTTCATGGAGCGTGCCGCGGCGATCAGCCGGCGGCGGCTGGCGCAGCGGGTCGGCAGGCACATGCGGGTACTGGTAGATACGGTGGCCGACGGCACCGCCACGGCGCGCAGCGAAGCGGACGCGCCGCAGATCGATGGCGTGGTGCGGATCGAGGATGCCGGCAGCGTGCGCGCCGGCGACTGGGCCGAGGTGCGGATCGTGGCCGCGGACGACTACGATCTCACCGCCCGCCTCTCTACATGCCGAGGGATTTCATGATCGCGGCGGCTTTGTCCTTCACGGCCTGAGCCTTGCTCACGGCCGTCGTGAAGTCACCCGAGGCGGAAGCGTTCGAGGCATCACTCCACATCGACTTGAGCGAATCCACGCCCGACTTGGCCGAGGCGAGGCCGTCCTTGGTGACGCCCTTGGGCAGGTGGTGTGACTTGGACAAGGCAGTGACGCGGCTCTGGATCGAGTCGACCATCTTGGGCACCTCGGCACTGAGCGGACCCCAGGCGTCTTTCGCCTTGGCAAGAGCCGCCTCGGCATCGGCTTTCTTCGCCTCCGCCGCGTCCTTCAGGGAGCTGATCGCGGAGTTGAGGGTCGGCGCCCCCGTCAGCACGCTCTTGTAGTCGCCCTTGGTGAGACTGTCCTTGAGCGCGGCGAGCTGCGAATCGACCGCCTGCAGCTGATCCGGAACGTACTTCTGCGCGTCGTCACGGACGGCGGCCAGCGCCGTTTCCGCGCCCGCGACAGCCTGTTCGGCGGGCGCTTTCTGGTTTGCACAACCGACAACGAGCACGGCCGCCAGCGTGGCCAGCAGCCAGACAGATTGCTTCTTCATTGTTGAGATCCTCTCATTGCAGTTTTCTTGGCAAGGCACAGGGAGCACGCGGGGACCGGCCGCGTGCGCTGTGTAATATGTAAAGGGTAACACGAAGCGTCCGCCGCGCCACCACGGGGGAAGCGCTGTCGGGCTCGCCCCTCAAGTCCTAAGTAGTTGATTTGGACTGACGCCCTGGCCCCGCACGGCATCGTCCACGCTCGGATAGTCGAGCGCCGTCGTGGCCACGTGCGCGAGCTTCGCGCGCACCAGCGCCTCGCGTGCCCGTTCCTTCAACCGCGCCAGGCGCAACTCCCCGCCGCGCGCGCTCAACCAGGAACAGAACTCCTCCAGCGCCTCGAGGGCGGTGCTGTCGAGGTCCGGGGACTCCTCGAGACTGAAGACTACGAGTCGCCTGTCGGGTGCGCTGAGCACCCGCTGCCGCGCCTGCGCCAGCAGCGGCTCGGCGTTGGCGAAGAACAGCGGCGCCTCGGGGCGCAGCACCAGCATGCCGGGCACGGTCACGGCGTTTGGAAAGCTCTCCACGCTGACATAATCATGCGCGCCGACCCGCCCCAGCACCGACAGGCGCGGACTCGCGAGCGACCTCAGGAGCATGGCGAGACTGAACGCGATCGCCGCCAGCAACCCGTTCAGGACGCCGAACATCATCACCGCCAGCACCGCCGCCACGACCACCAGCCGATCCCGCTGCCAGCGGAAATAGTCCCTGAACACGCTGACGCGCAGCGACTTGCTCACCGCGTGGATGACGATCGCCGCCAGCACCGGCTCCGGGATGCGCTCGATCCACCCGAGGAACAGCACCACCAGCAGCCCCACGATGCCTGCTGCGAACAGACCGGCGAAACGCGACTGCGCCCCGGCAGCGGCGTTGGCTGCGGTGCCGGAGTAGCCTGCACCGACCGGCGTGCCCTGGAAGAGGCCCGACACGATGTTGGCGGCGCCGAGCGCGAGCAGGTCGCGGTTCGGCTGTACCTCCTCGTCGTGCTTGACTGCGAAGGTGCGGATCGAGCCGTAGGACTCGGCGTACAGGATGAACATCAGGGCGAACGCGAATTCGGTGGGCGCCAGCCAGCCGATGCCGGAGGGCAGCGCGAACGCCGCCATGGCCAGCGCGAGATGAACCGGTCCGGTGAGCGCCACGCCGTGCGCGGCGAGCCACGGGGATGCGAGGATGCTCGCGGGGATCACCACCAGGGCGGCGGGCACGCGTGCCAGGCGCTCGAGCCCGAACAGCCCGGCGAGTGCGATCAGGCCACAACCCAGGCTCGGGCCCTGCCATGCTGCGGTGCCGCGCACCATCTCGGCAACCAGCGGGAAGAAATCGCCCCGTTGGGTATGCATGCCCACCAGGTGCGGCCATTGCCTGACCGCGATCACCAGCGCGAGGCCAAAGGCGTAGCCGCGCAGTACCGGGCGCGCGATCAGGTTCGACACCGCGCCCAGGCGTAAAAACCCTGCCAAGGTGAAGGCGATGCCGGCGCCGATCACCAGGGTCGAAGCGAGCGCCACGCGCTGGGCGAGATCCCCGCCCCCGAGGGTGAGCGTGGCGGAGGCCAGCACGGCGGCAGACGAGGAGGTCGCGGTGACGATGGCAAAGCGGCTGCGCCCGATGAGGCCGTAGCACACGAGTCCGGCGAACAGGGCGATCACGCCCGCCTGGGGGGGCAGGTTGGCAACCCCCGAGTAGGCCACCGCTTCGGGCAACAGCAGACCCGCGATCGACAGCCCGGCGAACAGGTCCGCTGTGGAGGCCCTTGTTGTCATTTGCCGGATATCTTAACTTGTGACAATGGACGGTCGCCCCTCCCTGGTGCGCGAGCTGGCGCATGAGCTGCGCGACGCGCTCAGTCCGATTCGCGCTGCGATCGACCTGTTACGGCTGCGCAACTTCGACGCCGAGGTCAGCCAGCGCGTCGCGGAGAAAGTCGAGCGGGGGCTCGATTGCGCGCTCGCCGCGGTTGATGCCTTTGTTGCCGCCGATCAATGCGAGAACGGCACGCTGTCCGTCCTGGTGGCGCCCACTTCGCTCGAACAGATCGTCGAGGCCGCACGCAGCGCGCTCGCGCCACTGTTCGCGGGGCGCTCGCAGCGCTGTGAGTTCGCGCCGTCAAAGCCCGCTGTCGAGGCGCTGGCCGATGCCGCAATGACCCTGCGGGTCATCAGCGCGATGCTGGAGCAGGCGAGCGAGGTTGCGCCGCCGCGCTCGGTGATCGAAGTGCGGGCGGTTGACGCAGACGCGGGGCCGCAGATCCGCGTGCGCTTTTCCATCGAGACGCCGGACTCGGTTGGCGCAGATTGGTTCGAGAGCTACGGCGGACGCGCCCGGGGAAGCCGTATGGCGCTGCGCACGGCTCGCCATGTGATGGCGCTGCAGCGGGGAAGTGTGGATCTCAACCAGCGCTCCCCTGGCGCAGTCGAGCTGGTCGCCGCTTTCGCGCCGGTCGGCGCCGCGGGCGTGTCCGCGCATTCCGGTGGCGCGCGTGCGGCCGCGGCGAGCGCGGCGGGCCCGGGCGCGAGGGGCCCCGCGCCATCGCGCACCCGCATTCTCATCGTCGAGGACAGCACCGAGGTACGGGTCATCTACCGCGAAGCGCTGGCGGCACTCGGTTACACGGTGACGGAAGCCCGCAACGCGGAAGAAGCGCTGCGCACGACGGTCAACGCGGTGCCCGATGTGGCCCTGATCGACATTCATCTGCCCGGGATGAACGGCTACCGGCTGGCCCAGGCGCTGAAGGCTCAGGCGCGCTCCGGCGTGCGCCTGGTGATGTTGAGCGGTATGACGCTCGATGACACGACCCTGCGTCTGTCGCGCAATGCCGGCTTCGACGATTGCATCGACAAGGCGGCAGGTCCCAGAGCCCTGCACGCCCTGCTGCAGGCGCCACGCGCCCCGCCTGCCTCCGCGGCTATTCGACCGTGACGCTTTTCGCGAGGTTGCGCGGCTGATCGACGTCGGTGCCCCTGAGGATCGCGACGTGGTAGGCGAGCAGTTGCAGCGGGATGGTGTAGACCACCGGGGCCTGCAACTCCGTGACGTGCCGCGGCATCTCGATGACCGTGACGCCGTCACTCGAGCGGATGCCCGACTCGGGATCGGCGAACACGATGAGCTCGCCGCCGCGCGCGCGTACTTCCATGAGATTTGATTTGAGCTTCTCCAGCAGGTCGTTGTTGGGCGCGACCGTCACCACCGGCATGTCGGCGTCCACCAGCGCCAGCGGCCCGTGCTTGAGCTCCCCTGCCGGGTAGCCTTCGGCGTGAATGTAGGAAATCTCCTTGAGTTTCAGCGCGCCCTCCATGGCGATGGGGTACAGCGCTCCGCGTCCGAGGAACAGCGCGTGGTGCTTGTCGGCGAAGCGCTCTGCCAGGCGCTGAATGACCGCATCGAGCTCGAGTGTCTTCTCGACCAGCCCCGGCAGCTCGATCAGGCGCGTGACCAGGCCGCGCTCGCGCTCGGCATCCGCGCCCTGGCGCCGCGCGAGCGCGATCACCAGCATGCCGAGTGCGGCCAGCTGGGTCGTGAACGCCTTGGTGGAGGCCACACCGATCTCGGGTCCCGCGCGCGTCAGCATGACGAGCTCCGACTCGCGCACCAGTGAGGTCTC